>CEPA01057463.1_pt1 | contig 21549 bp, 18 predicted proteins | sample 356241 | NCBI WGS metagenome assembly CEPA01 (sample SAMEA2620542, study PRJEB7988) | marine metagenome | biome: marine biome (ENVO:00000447); feature: surface water layer (ENVO:00002042); material: "saline water (ENVO:00002010), including plankton (ENVO:xxxxxxxx)" | depth 5 m
AGGTACATCAGTTTTGGCTACAGTAGTGGCCGATAGAGAGGAAAAGAAAGACATAGATTTTTTCCCTTTAACTGTCAATTATCAAGAAAAAGCTTATGCAGCTGGAAAAATTCCTGGTGGCTTTTTTAAAAGAGAAGGAAGGCCATCAGAAAAAGAAACATTGGTTTCAAGATTAATCGACAGGCCTATACGGCCTCTTTTTGCAGAGGGGTTTAAGTGTGAAACACAAGTTATAGCAACTGTTATAAGCTACGACAATGAGAATGACCCTGATATTGTTTCTATGATAGCTTGTTCTGCGGCTTTAACCTTATCTGGAGTTCCGTTTATGGGTCCTATTGGTGCCGCTAGAGTCGGTTTTAAAGATGGTAAATATATTTTGAATCCAACTAGAGTAGAAATGGAAAATTCTGATCTTGATCTTGTTGTTGCTGGAACAAAGGATGCTGTTCTTATGGTTGAGTCAGAGGCGAAGGAATTGTCAGAAGAGGAAATGTTAGGTGCGGTTACATTTGGCCAGGATAACTTCTCACAGGTTATAGATTCGATAATTAGTTTAGCTGAAAAAGCTGCTAAAGAACCAAGGGAATTCGAAAAAGAAGATACAACTGAGATTGATACAGCTGTTAGCTCAATTGTTAAGGATGATCTATCATCTGCTTATCAAGAAGCTGATAAACAAAAAAGAAATGAAAAAATTGCTGAGATTAAAAGAAGTTTGTTAACTGAACTTTTACAAGATGATAATGAAACTGATGGATATAGTGAGTCAAAAATTTCATCAGCATTTAAAACAGTTGAAAAAGATATTGTTCGTAACAATATTTTAAATACTGGACTAAGAATTGATGGAAGAGATTTAGAAACAGTAAGACCAATCCAATCCGATGTTAGTATTTTACCTCTAACTCATGGATCAGCTCTTTTCACAAGAGGTGAAACACAAGCTTTAGTAGTTACAACATTAGGTACAGGCGATGATGAAAAATTTGTTGATGGTTTAGATGAAACATATAAAGAAAAATTTATGTTGCACTATAATTTCCCACCATATTCAGTAGGAGAAACTGGAAGAACAGGGTTCACAGGAAGAAGAGAAATTGGCCATGGTAAATTAGCATGGCGAGCATTAAAAGCTGTAATGCCTGAATACGAGGATTTTCCTTATACAATTAGACTTGTTTCAGAAATAACTGAGTCAAATGGATCCTCCTCTATGGCAACAGTTTGTGGATCATCATTATCAATGATGGATGCTGGAATACCGTTAACAAAACCTGTAGCGGGTATAGCTATGGGATTAATAAAAGAAGATGATAAAGTTGCCGTTTTATCCGATATTTTGGGTGACGAAGATCATTTAGGAGATATGGATTTTAAGGTTGCTGGATCCAATGATGGTATTACTTCACTTCAAATGGACATTAAAATTACTGGTATAACTAAAGACATAATGGAAACAGCTTTATCCCAAGCAAAAAAAGGAAGAATTCATATTCTTGGTGAAATGGCCAAAGCAATTGATAAAGCAAGAGAAACTGTTAATTCAAATGCTCCAAGAATTGAAACTATTAGTGTCCCAACGGATAAAATCAGAGAAGTTATTGGCTCTGGCGGGAAAGTTATTAGAGAAATTGTTGAGGAGAGTGGCGCAAAAGTTGATATAAATGATGATGGAATAGTCAAGATTGCATCAAATAGCGCTGAAGCAATTGAAAAAGCCCTAGAAATGATAAATTCTATTGTCGCCGAACCAGAAGTTGGTACAATTTATGATGGTAAAGTTGTAAAAATTATGGATTTTGGTGCATTTGTTAATTTCTTTGGAAAAAGAGATGGACTTGTTCATATTTCACAGTTGTCAACTGATAGAGTTAAAAAAGTCACTGATGTTGTAAGCGAAGGTGATATGGTCAAAGTCAAATTTGTGGGGTTTGATAGGGGTAAAGTAAAACTATCAATGAAAAATATTGATCAGGATACAGGTGAAGAGTCTAATAAAAAAGAAGAAAGCCCTGGTACATCTATGGAAGATTAGTTTTATAATTTATCTGTTTTTGGCATACCAATAAAATTGTAACCTTGATCAACATAATGAGTTTCTCCGGTTACACCTTTTGATAGATCAGAAATTAGGTAAAGACCTGATGAACCAATATCTTCTAAATTCAGAGGTATGTTCTTCATAGGCTTATGCTCTTCAGAAAACTTAAACATAGTTCTTGCATTTTTAACTGCTGAGCCAGCAAGAGTTCGCATCATACCTGCCGAAAGTGCATTTACTCTAATACCTCTAATACCTAAATCAACAGCAAGATATCTAACTGAAGATTCTAATGCTGCTTTAGCAACTCCCATAACATTATAGTTTGGGATCACCCTTTCTGAGCCACCATAGGTTAATGTAAGAATTGAACCATTTTCATTGATTAGAGGTTCAAAAGTTTTTGCTATATTTGTCAGAGAAAAGCATGAGATTTCTAGAGTTTTAAGAAAATTTTCCCTTGAAGTATCTATATATCTTCCATTAAGCTCACTCTTATCTGAATGAGCTATCGAGTGAACAATAAAATCTAGCTTTCCCCATTTTTTTTCAATGTAATCACAACTTGCTTGAAGTTCGTTTTCATTTAAAACATCGCAATCAATTAAATGCTCACAATTGATTGAACTTGCTAGAGGCTCAACTCTTTTTTTAAATGTCTCCCCTTGATAAGTGAATGCAAGATCAGCTCCATTGTCATGTAATTTATTTGCTATTCCCCAAGCTAAGGAGTGATCATTTGCAACCCCCATAATTAAACCTTTTTTACCTCTCATTATTTGACTATTCATCTTTTAAAATTACCTGAAAATTATAAATTTGGATTTTTAAAAACTAAAGATGCATTTGTTCCACCGAAGCCAAAACTGTTTGATAGCAAGCATCCAATTTCAATATTATCAATCCTCTCTCTATTTATCGGAAGATCCTCAAATAATGGGTCAATATTTTGAATATTTGCGGACTTGGCTATAAAGCCATTTTGCATCATTAAGATTGAATATATGGCCTCTTGAACACCAGCTGCGCCAAGGCTATGTCCAGTTAGAGATTTTGTGGCACTAATATTAGGTATTTTATCACCAAAAGTTTGCCTGATTGCTTCAACTTCTTTCACATCACCTATAGGTGTTGATGTAGCATGTGGATTGATATAATCAATTTCACATTTAATATTTTCCATTGACATTTCCATGCATCTAACTGCCCCTTCACCTGAAGGTTGAACCATGTCATGTCCGTCTGATGTTGCACCATAACCAACAATTTCAGCATATATTTTTGCACCTCTTGCTTTTGCTTTTTCCATTTCTTCTAGAACAAGTACACCTGCTCCACCTGCAATCACAAAGCCATCTCTGTCTTTATCATAAGCTCTACTAGAAGTGGATGGGTTATCATTATATTTTGAAGACATTGCGCCCATAGCATCAAAAAGCACTGAAAGAGCCCAATTAAGCTCTTCACCTCCACCAGCAAACATAGTGTCTTGCTTACCAAATTGAATAAGTTCATATGCGTTACCAATACAATGTGATGATGTTGCACAAGCTGAAGAAATTGAATAATTTACCCCCTTGATTCCAAATGGCGTAGCCAATGTTGCGGAATTAGTTGATGACATTGCTTTTGGAACTGCAAAAGGACCAACTCTTTTTGGACCTTTATTTCTAGTAATATCTGCAGACTCAACAAGTGTTTTGGTGGATGGACCTCCGGATCCCATTATAATTCCAGTTTTTTTGTTGATAACTTCTTTTTCTTCTAATCCCGCATCTTCAATAGCCTGTTGCATCGATATAAAATTCCAAGCAGCCCCCATACCCATAAATCTTCTAGTTTTTTTATCTAAATATTCTTCAGGATCAAGAGTAGGCTTTCCATATATTTGACTTCTAAAACCGAGATCAACATGCTCCTCTGATTTGGTTATTCCTGATTTGCCTTCTCTTAAACTTGACAATACCTCTTGACTATTATTTCCTATACAGGAGACTATTCCTATTCCAGTTACCACCACACGTCTCATTTTTTACCTCACTTTATTATGAAAAAAGAGCTACCCTAAGATCAGTTGCTTCATAAATTGTTTTACCATCAGCATCTAATTGTCCATCTGCAATTCCTAAAACTAGTTTACTTGTTAATACTCTTTTTAAATTAATAGTGTATTGCAATTTTTTAGTACTAGGTAATACCATATTAGTAAATTTTACATTGCCAACTGAAATCGCTCTTCCCTTTCCTTTTTCACCAAGCCAACCAAGGTAAAACCCTAATAATTGCCACATTGCGTCTAAACCTAAGCAGCCTGGCATAACTGGATCATTAATAAAATGGCATTCAAAAAACCACAAGTCTGGAGTGATTTCCATTTCAGCTTCAATAATTCCTTTATTTTTTGTTCCTCCAACAGATGATATGTTTGTAATTTTATCAAACATTAACATAGGAGGCATAGGTAGTTGAGCATTACCAAACCCAAATAACTCACCTTTAGCGCAACTTATTAAGTCATCAAAACTATAATTATTCTTTTGTTCCATATTTAACCAATATCAGTCCTTTATCACATTAATACATGCATAGTAAGGAAAAGATTTATTTTCTACTTTATATTGACTCTAAACTACAAAAAAGCTAATAAATGCATATGCCCTTAAATAAAATTAAAGTTCATTTAAGAAAAAATAATTTACGACCAACGAAACAAAGAATTGCCATCTTTGATATTTTGTTTTCTGACCATAATTGGCATTTTTCCGCTGATATAATTCAACAGAAGTGCTTTGAAAAAGGAATAAAAATTTCCGCTGGTACAATTTATAATGTTCTTAATGATTTTCATGCAAAGGGCCTAATCTCAAAAGTAATGATAGATGATGATCGCGCTTGGTTTGATACTAATACATCAGATCACTTTCATGTGTATGATACAAACAATAATAAATTATTTGATATTGAGCCTAAAGATGTCAATTTATCACTCCCAAAAAAAATAAAAGACAGTGAAATAAAAAATATTGAGATTTTAATTAAAATTTAAATTAATGAATATGTTTGGAGAATTAAAACATGAGTAACGCAACTGAAAACGAAAATAAATGTCCTGTAATGCATGGGGCTATGACAAGTAATAGTTCAACTGGTACCGCCAATAAAGATTGGTGGCCTGACCAATTAAATTTGGGAATACTTCATCAACATGATAGAAAATCAAATCCACTTGGTGAAGATTTTAATTATAAAGAAGAATTCAAAAAACTTGATTACGATGCATTAAAGAAGGATCTCACTGATCTTATGACTGACTCACAAGAGTGGTGGCCGGCAGATTATGGTCATTACGGTCCATTTTTTATTCGTTTAACTTGGCATGCTGCTGGCACTTACAGAAGTACTGATGGCCGAGGTGGAGGAGGGACTGGATCAATGCGTTTTGCTCCGCTAAATAGCTGGCCAGATAATGGTAACTTAGATAAAGCAAGACGTCTTCTTTGGCCAATTAAGCAGAAATATGGTAATAAAATTAGTTGGGCAGATTTACTTATATTATCCGGCAATGTTGCGATTGAGTCCATGGGTGGTAAAACATTTGGTTTTAGCGGAGGTCGTGAAGACATTTGGGGTCCCGAAGAAGATATTTTATGGGGCGCAGAAAAAGAATGGCTTACAAATGAGAGATATGAAGGTGATAGACAATTAGATAATCCTCTGGCTGCTGTGCAAATGGGATTAATCTATGTAAATCCTCAAGGACCTGACGGTAATCCAGATCCATTAGCTAGTGCTAAGGATATTAGAGAAACATTTGGAAGAATGGCAATGAATGATGAAGAAACCGTAGCATTAATTGCAGGTGGTCATACATTCGGTAAAGCTCATGGCGCTTCACTCGAATCAAATGTTGGAGTAGAGCCAGAGGGTGCACCATTAGAGGCAATGGGTTTCGGATGGAAAAATGCGCATGGTTCAGGTGTAGGAGGCGATGCAATAACCAGTGGTCTCGAAGGTGCATGGACAGCTGATCCAATTAAATGGGATAATGGATATTTCGATCTTCTTTTCGGATATGAATGGGAATTAGGAAAGAGTCCAGCTGGAGCTCATCAATGGTTTGCAAAGGATCAAAAGGAAGAAGATATGGCTCCTGATGCACATGACTCTTCAAAGAAGGTTCCTACAATGATGGCAACTACCGATATAGCTCTTAAGGAAGATCCAAGCTATAAGGAAATATCAAAGAGATTTCATGAAAATCCTGAAGTGTTTGCTGATGCTTTCGCACGTGCGTGGTTTAAACTTCTACATAGAGATATGGGACCAATTTCAAATTACATAGGTCCTGAGGCACCTACAGAAGAATTGATTTGGCAAGATCCGGTGCCCGCTGGAAACAAAGATTATGATATTTCTCTCGTGAAAAAGGAAATTGAAGAGTCTGGCTTAAGTATTCAGGAACTTGTTGAAACTGCATGGGCTAGTGCTTCTACATATCGGGGCTCTGATCTTAGAGGAGGAGCTAATGGTGCGCGTATTAGACTTGAACCTCAAAGAAATTGGGAGGTAAATAAACCTTCGCAACTAGAAAAGGTATTATCAGTGTATGAGACTATTTCATCTAATACTGGAGTGTCTGTTGCTGATATTATTATTCTTGGAGGCAACGTTGGCATAGAAAAAGCTTCAGGGCAGAAAGTTGACTTTACGCCAGGTAGAGGTGATGCATCGCAAGAGCAAACTGATATTGAGTCTTTTTCATATTTAGAACCTCTCTCTGATGGTTTTAGAAATTATCACAGAGATGGATTAGATGTTAAATCAGAAGAAATGATGTTAGATAAAGCACAATTACTAGGTCTTACTGCACCTGAAATGACAGTTCTATTGGGCGGGTTAAGATCTCTTGGAATATCACACAATGGGTATGGTAAATTTTCATCCAATCCAAATGAACTATCTAACGATTACTTAATAAAATTATTAGATATGTCAGTAGCTTGGCAGCCTAATGGTACTGGTAATTCCTATGAGGCAATCGACAGAAGTACTGGTGAAAAAGTTTCTAGTGCTTCGAGAGTAGATTTAGTTTTTGGATCCAACTCTCAGCTTAGAGCAATTGCAGAGCTTTATGCACAGGATGACTCAAGGGATAAATTTATCAATGATTTCATTTCTGCTTGGAATAAAGTTATGAATGCAGATTTATTCTAAATTGTTAATTTTTGTGGAGTCATATTAATGACTCCACAAATTAATCGATACCCCATAAAAATTTCTTCTCAACAAAACCTTCGATTTCATGAAAATCAATTTTGCAAAAATTTTCGTCGCAATTTATTAAATCACCAACAACATTCTTTCCTGCTTTAGCTATTATTCTAGCTGAGAAATGATTTTTCTTTCTAACTTCGATATTTTCATTCGCAATAATTACAATTTTTCTTTTTTTTGATACTTGTGATGAGTTAATCCAACCATTTATTTTTTCTGGCATTTCAACTTCATACCAATCTCCTTTTTTGCGTTTGACTTTTATAGGAAGCCCTTTTTGTTTATATGTCCATAAAACTTTATTTTGCTTTGAAGGACCAGAACGGAGATAGGTCTTATTATATTTTAAGGATAACCATACTGGATCTGAGGTTTGAGCAATGACAGAAAATGGATTAATGCTTGCAAAGATTAGTAGAATGAATGCAGATAAATATAATAACTTTTCATTTCTGTATAAATAATTCAAAATATTTTCATTTTTTAAAGATTAAATGTCTTACTCTTATATGTTAAAAGATCAAAAATAAGTAACTTATTTATCAAGTTGTTATTGTTGCCAACAATTATTTTTATGATTTCGGTTGCTTGTAATCCACCTATTGTTCCTACGGCAGATCCAATTGAACCAGTATTACTGCAAGTTTTTTCATCAAAAACTATATTTTTCATGAAGTCATCATACGAGGCGTCAGATTTATCTGATTTACCATTACTTGGCTTAAACGCAGCTACCTGTCCATAAAAACCTCCAACCGCCGACATAACCCAGGTCTTTTTCTGTTCTTTGCAAATTTTGTTAATTGCTAATCGAGTTTCTAAATTATCTGAGCAATCAGCTAAGAGATCATAATTATAAATTATTTTGGCTAGATTATTTTTATTAATGTGTGTTTTAAATACTTCGACTTGCGTTGATGGATATGACTCTATTAGATAATTTTTGGCAGCAACAACTTTGCTTTCTCCTATATTGTCATTTTTATATATTAGTTGTCTGTTTAAATTTGAGAGTTCAACTTTATCATCATCAGCAATGCCTATCTTTCCAATACCCGCTGCTCCTAAGTATTGAATTACAGAAGACCCTAAGCCACCTGCTCCAATAATAAGTACACTAGCATTTTTAATTTTTTTTTGACCTTCTGGACCTATTTCACCAAGAATTATTTGTCTAGAATATTTTTCTAGATAGTGATCATCAACCACTAAATAGCCTCATTAAAAAATTTTGATATTTTGATGCATAGCTTATCAGCTATATCACTTTTGGTTAGAAGACCCCAGTTTTCAACTTTATCTTTTTCTAGCACTTTCACAGAATTCATATCGCTGTCAAAAACAATTTCTTCTCCGTTATGATGTCCATTTGCTACTATCCAATCACAAGATTTATCTGCAAGTTTATTTTTTGCAGCTGTAGAAAGGTTATCAGTTTCAAGAGAAAAACCAATTACTAACTCGGGTCTATTCTTATTTAAAGTGCTAATCTCCTTCAGAATATCAGTATTTTGTTGAAAATTAAGATTAAGGTTTTCATTTTCATCAGTTTTTTTAATCTTAATATTGGACTGCTCTGTGCATTTCCAATCTGAAACTGCGGCAGCAAATACAGCAATATCTACGGGTAGATTCTTTTTACATTCATCTAGCATTTCATCAGCAGAATTTATTTTTTTCACATTTACATGTTCGGGGTCTTTTATATTTACTGGACCACTTACTAATGTTGTTTCAGCTCCATATTTTCTCAAGGCATTTGCTATTGCATGTCCTTGTTTACCAGAAGAGTTATTAGATAAAAATCTTACAGGATCTATCTTTTCAATCGTTGGACCAGATGTTACTAGAGCTTTTTTTCCAGTCAATAAACCAGGTTTTAATAGGTAATCAATTTCCTGTTTAATTTCTTTGACAGCTGCCATCTTACCGTATCCAGTCTCACCACATGCCATTTCACCTTTATTAGGCCCAACAAAATTTATACCTTGATCTTTTAACTTAACTACATTTTTGACAGTATTTGGATTCTCCCACATTTTTATATTCATAGATGGAGCAATTAATACTGGTTTATTTGAAGCTAACATTATTGTGCTGGCTAAATCATCTGCAACACCATTTGCAATTTTATAAATAGTGTTTGCTGTAGCGGGAGCAATAACAATTAAGTCACTTTCTCGTGATAAATTAATATGACCTATTTCGGACTCATTATTTAAATCAAAAAGTTCAGTATAAACCTGGTTTTTAGATAATGTTGCAAACGATATTGGCTGTACAAATTGACATGCACTCTTTGTCATAACACAAGTTACATCATCACCAGATCTCTTAATTTCCCTTATTAGATCCAGTGCACGATATGCAGCAATTCCGCCAGTAACTATCAATAATATTTTTTTCATCGATCTCAAAAATAAACACTTGGAATATAAATATATTATTTTCAAATGTGTAGAATATTTTATAATTATTCTATTGAAATTATTATTAAAATTATCAAAAGTAAAATAATAATATAAAACAATAAGTTATTATTAGATTTACTAAAATTATTTAAGCTCTCCGGGTGTATTTTTACTCCCTGGTAATCAATAATTTTTCCCATTTGACTCAGATTTTTTTTAACCCCATTGATATTATTCGGAAGACTTAAGATTATTTCTTTTGCTCGATTAATTATTTCATCCGCAGAAAAATCAATATTTTTTATAAAATCAAATTTGTTTAATTCATTTAATATAGGTTCAGATTCTGTCCAAATGTTTAAACTCGGATCATATTCTCTTGCAACACCTTCAACCACAACCATTGTTTTTTGTAATAAAAGTAATTGAGGCTGTGTTTTCATATTAAACTGATTTGTAATTTCGAAAAGCTGAGTTAACAAGCCTCCTATTGATATATCTTTAGCATCCTTTCCCTGTATTGGTTCACCAATAGATCTTAAAGCTTGTGCAAACTTTCTTTTATCTTCAGTTTGAGGAACATATCCAGCTTGAAAATGGATTTTAGCAATCTTATCATAATCTCTATTAATGAACCCAAGAAGAATATTATTAAGGTATTGTTTGCTATCAAAATCAAGATGCCCAACGATGCCAAAATCAACTGCTATTATTTTTTCACCTTTTTCAACAAAAAGGTTTCCTTGATGCATATCAGCGTGAAATAGGCCATCTCTTATAGAAGTTGTTAAGAATGCCCTGAGTATATTTCTACCTACTTTTTTTAAATTTATTTTTTTGTTATTTAGTTCAACAAGATCCTTAGCAGGTACCGCTTCGACCCAATCGCTGATCAAAATATTTTTTCTAGTTAAATCCCAATATACATTGGGTATAATGAAATATTTGTCATCAATAGTATTTTCTCTCATTTCTGATTGAGCTGCGGCTTCTAATCTTAAATCTACTTCCATACTGAGACTTTCAGCTAATGTTTTAACAACATCAGTTAGTCTTAGTCTTCTGGCTTCGCTGAAGAATTTTTCAAGAAATTTTGCAGTGATAAAAAAATTATTTAAATCTTTTTTTATGTCTTTTTCTACTTTTGGACGTAGAATTTTTATGGCTACATAAGATTTGATATTATCTATTTGGATTTTAGCTTTATGAACTTGGGCAATAGATGCTGCATTTTCTGAAGGAAATATCTCTAAGAAAATATTTTCGAACTCTTCTTTATATTCATTTCGAAGAATTTCTTTTGCTTCATCAATTGAAAATGGTTCAACTTTATCCTGAAGATTTTTTAGTTTATTTGCCAGAACTTCACCAATTATATCTGGCCTAGTTGATAAAAATTGGCCAAGTTTAATCCATGTTGGTCCTAGTTTTTTGAAGGTTTTTGATAAATCTGTTTTATTATTTTTTTTTACAAGCAAAACAAATTTTAGAATTTTAAATATCAAAGGAGTCTCATTATCTATTTTCGGTAACAGACTTTCTTCAGCAATTATTGCTCTTATTGCTGGTATAAGATTTATGATTTTATAAATTTTCATAATTAAATTTTTTTGCTCTTAAAAATACAAACTATATTTCCACTTAGTTGTTTTATTGTGGTTTTTTTGAATTCTGCTTTCTCAAGCATTTCTATAAATTCAATCGGTCTTGGAAAAGTTCTGATACTTTCAACAAGATATTTATATGAGTCTTCTGATTTTGCTATTAATTTTCCTAATCTGGGGATCATCAAAAATGACCAAGCATCATAAATATTTCTTAATGTATAATTTTCAGGCATTGAAAATTCCATGCATAAAAAAGTTCCACCTTTTTTTAGAACTCTGTAGCACTCATATAAACACTTCAATCTATCCGTCATATTCCTGACTCCAAAAGATAATGTTATGATGTCAATTGAATTGTCGGGTAATGGAATATTTTCTCCATCACCACATATTAATTTAATATTATTTTCCTTTACAAAACTTTTTTCATTAAAAGTCTCTTTAAGCATCATAAAATTTTTATCAATTATATTTACTGAAACATCAGGATATTTTTTTAGAATCCTTTTTGCAATATCTCCTGTACCGCCTGCTAAATCTAAAATATTTATTTTTTTTTTGTTATCGATATCAATTAGATTAACAAAATCTTTTTTCCATATTCTATGTAAACCTAAGGACATAATGTCATTCATTAGATCATATTCTTTTGCTACATTATCAAAGACATTTTGAACTTTTTTATAATGTTCACTCTTTGTTAGTTGTTCATATCCAAAATCATTTTTTTTCATTAATATATTCCTTAGTTTGAGAACATATCTTGTTGTATTGAATTGTTCTAGTTAGAAAGAAAAAAATAATGCCTGAGTTACCAGAAGTCGAAACTACTAAAGAGGGTTTGAAAAAGGATTTAGAGGGTCAAAAAATTCTTAAAATCCAGATTTCAAAGAAAAAACTAAGATTTCCGTACCATAAAAATTTTAAGAAACATATTACAGGTGAGCTAATTACAGAAATTACTAGAAGAGCTAAATATATTTTATTCAATCTTTCAAGTGGTAAACAGATAATCTCGCACCTTGGGATGTCAGGTAGTTATAGAATTATAGATAGGTCAACATTTAGCAGCAAAGATATAATCAAGCATGATCATTTTATACTTGAAACAGAAAAACATGTTGCAGTTTATAATGATCCAAGAAGGTTTGGATATATTTTATTAAATGTTGATAAGAAATCTGAGCATGAGTGCTTGAAGATCCTTGGTTATGAACCATTATCAAAAGATTGTAATGCAAACAATATCGCTAGTATATTGTGTAACAAGGAAAGAAATATCAAGAATGTACTTATGGACCAAAAAATTATTTCCGGTCTAGGCAATATTTATGTTTGTGAAGCATTATTTAAATCAAATATTTCTCCATTTTTACCAGCAAAAAAATTAGTTAACAGAGATAAAACACCAAAAAAAGAGTTAAGGTATTTAATTCAAAATATAAAAGAAATTATTGAATCATCAATTTTATTAGGTGGTTCATCTTTGAGGGATTATGTTAATACAAAAGGAAAAATGGGTTATTTTCAAAATACATTTAGTGTTTATGGAAAAGAAAATAAATCATGTATTAATCGAGGCTGTTCTTCAAAAATAAAAAAAGTTTTCCAATCAAATAGATCAACATTCTTATGCCCAACATGTCAAAAAAACTCACTTAAATAGAAATTTATTGCTATACTTTTTAAATCTAATGTTTAATTGATTAAATATGCAAAAGTTGGAGAATTTCTATGACAGAAAAAAATGTATTAACTGAAATAAGAGAAAATGTAATTATTGCTACTTTAAATAGGCCAGATGCACTCAATGCGCTTAATGATCAATTGATGGATGACTTATCTTTAATTGTTGATGAATATGAAAAAAATAATGATCTTAAATGTTTAATACTTACTGGTTCAGAGAAAGCTTTTGCCGCTGGTGCTGATATTAAACAAATGCAGCCAAAATCTTATATGGATGTTTACAAAGAAGATTTTATAACAAGAAATTGGGAAAGGATTTCAAGATGCAGGAAACCAACTATAGCTGCTGTTTCAGGATATGCACTTGGGGGTGGTTGTGAGTTAGCTATGATGTGTGATTTTATGGTTGCCTCAGAAAATGCTAAATTTGGTCAACCAGAAATAAATCTTGGTGTAAGTCCAGGTGCAGGAGGAACTCAGAGGCTTACAAGATTTATTGGTAAATCAAAATCTATGGATATGTGTTTAACAGGCCGTATGATGGATGCAGCCGAGGCTGAGAGTATTGGTTTGGTTAGCAGAGTCTTACCTTCGGAAAATTTTATTGATGAGGTTACAAAAATAGCTAGTGAAGTTGCAAAAAAGTCACTTGTTGCAACAATGATGACAAAAGAGATGGTTAATAGGGCATATGAAACAACTTTATCGGAGGGCGTAAGATTTGAGCGCAGACTTTTTCATTCTATGTTTGCTACTAAAGATAAAGCAGAAGGTATGGCTGCGTTCGTTGAGAAAAGAAAACCAAATTTTAAAGACGAGTAATAGACACTTGACGCTTATAAATTTAATAAATATAAAGCCATACAGTATTTATAAAGGCAAATAATGGCGAATTTATCTTCATCTAAGAAAATGGTAAGAAAAATTTTAAAAAGAACTGAGAGAAATAAATCTCTGAGGACCAATGTAAGGACATATATTAGAAGGTTCGAAGAAGCAATCGCTTCTGGAAAAACTAATGAAGCTGAAACAGCTTTTAAAATCGTTCAGCCAAAATTGATGAAACTTGCCCAAAAAGGCATTTTACATAAAAAAAATGCATCTAGAAAAGTATCTAGATTGTCTAAAAAGCTTAAATCTATTAATTAATTTACATTAAATATAATAAGTTAAAAATAATTTCTTTTTTTTGTTGATTCATGTTGCATCATTCATGACTCGAGGATAGTGTTAAATTGTATTTTTTTTATTTTTCAAAAAAAAAATAGCAACAAAACAATATTTAAATGTTGTTTCTCATTTACGAAGGGTACTCTGTCTTGGACGAAAATAATTTCCAGCTTAAAAAAATAAAAGAAGAATGGGAACGTTCTCTATCCATTTTAAGAGCAGAAATTGGTGAAGCGACATTTAAAAGTTGGTTTAAAAATATTCAATTTGGTCAATATAGTGATAATAAATTAACCCTTAATGTCCCAACTAGATTTATGCGTGATTGGATAGAAAGTCATTATCTTGAGCGTATTTTGGCAATTTTATCAAAAGAGGTTAGTGACATAAAATCTATAACAATTGAAGTAGCTTCTTTAGATTTAACTGGCAAACAAGAAATACAAAAACAGCAAGATAATAAAGTCGGTGTTTCAATGAAGGTTTCTGAGTCTTTATTAGATCATAATTCTATTGGGGCACCTCTTGACGAGAGATTATCTTTTGAAAATTTTGTTGTTGGTCCCTCTAATGAATTAGCATATGCCGCAGCAAGAAGAATAACTGAAAGAAGAAATGTTTCTTTTAATCCCTTGTTTTTATACGGAGGTGTGGGTCTTGGAAAAACTCATCTTCTTCATGCAATGGCTTTAGAAATTAATAAGAACTGGCCCGAGAGAAAAGTATTATACTTGTCAGCAGAAAAATTTATGTATCAATTTATTAAGGCGTTAAGATTTAAAGATACTATGGCATTTAAACAACAATTTAGATCTGTTGATGTCTTAATGATTGATGATATACAATTTATTGCTGGTAAAGACTCAACTCAAGAAGAATTCTTTCATACTTTCAATACATTAATTGACCATAATCATCAGGTAATAATTTCTGCTGATAGATCACCTGTTGATCTTGATGGCATTGAAGAACGAATAAGGTCAAGATTAGGATGGGGTCTAGTTGCTGATATTCATCCTTCTGATTATGAACTGCGTCTTGGTGTACTTCAGTCAAAAGCAGAGTCTCACCTTTTAGAAAACTCTGATCTAACAATCCCCGATAATCTTCTAGAATTTCTAGCTCAAAGAATTGATTCTAATATCAGGGTCCTTGAGGGTGCACTCAATAGAGTTATTGCATATTCTTCATTTGCTAATAGACCATTAAGTATTGATATGGCCAAAGAAGTTTTAAAAGATTTAATTAGAGCTTCTCAAAGAAAAACAACAATTGATGATATTCAAAGAAAAGTAGCAGATTATTATAATTTAAGATTATCTGATCTATTATCTGCACGAAGGTCAAGAACAATTGCAAGGCCTAGGCAAATAGCTATGTATTTGTCAAAAATTTTAACCACAAGATCCTTACCAGAGATTGGAAGAAAGTTTGGCGGGAGAGATCATACAACTGTTATACATGCTGTTAAAAAGATCGAGGACTTAAGAGTTGGTGATGTGGCAATTGATGAAGAGGTTGAAGTCCTTAGACGATCACTCGAAAATTGATTCTTAAGTGATTTTTCCTAGTTTTCTGCTATAATCTATGAGTGATTCGTAGATAATTATCTACACAACTAAGGAGATCTAATTTATGAGAATATCAGTTGAAAGAGATATTCTACTCAAAAGTCTTAATCATATTCAAAGTGTAGTTGAGAGAAGAAATACTATCCCCATACTTTCGAATGTAAAAATTATAGCGAATGAATCAGGTATTTCATTGACTGCTACTGATTTGGATCTAGAAATTATAGAAAATCTTGATAAGGCAACTACATTAGATCAAGGAAAAATTACAACCTCAGCACATACACTTTATGATATTGTTCGAAAATTGCCAGAGGGATCATCACTTGATATTACCGCTAAAGATAATGAAAAATTAGATCTAGTGTGTGGTCAATCAAATTTTGAGTTATCAACATTACCAATTGAAGATTTTCCAGAAATGTCTGCTGGAGAGATGCCATGTAATTTTACTATCGATACTGAAGAACTTGCGAGTATGATTGATAAGTCAAAATTTGCAATATCTACAGAAGAAACTAGATACTATCTTAATGGCATCTTTTTTCACGCAATAAATAATTCTTTAAGGAGTGTTGCTACAGATGGTCATAGATTGGCTTGTATTCAATCAGATTTACCATCTGGTGCTGATGATATACCAAGTATAATTATTCCTCGAAAGACTATTGGAGAGTTAAGAAAATTAATTGAAGATATTGATGGTAATATCAACTTATATATTTCTGATACTAAAATAAAATTTGAGGTTACTAATATTTCTCTTACTTCAAAATTAATTGATGGAACCTTTCCAGATTATGAGAGGGTTATCCCAAAAACTAATACAAAAATTATGTCTGTTAAAACAAGTGAGTTTGCCTCCTCAATCGATCGTGTTGGCACAATTTCTTCTGATAAATCAAAAGCAGTTAAATTCCTTATAAAAGATAACTCTCTAACCTTGACTGTTACTAATCCAGATACAGGAACAGCCGTTGAGAAGTTAGATGTGATTTATGACTCAGATGATCTTGAGGTGGGTTTTAATGCAAGGTATTTGCTAGATATAGCTTCTCAAGTCGACGGTGATACTATGACTTTTACATTAGAAGATGCAGGTGCGCCGGCTCTGATTAATGACTCTGCTCATAAGGATGCTACATATGTTTTGATGCCTATGAGGGTATGATAGGGCATATTAAATTGTCGCAAAATACAAATATGAGCGTTGAAAAACTATCTTTTGATCAAATTAAATCGATTAAATTAATTAATTTTAGATCCCACTCTGATTTAAGCCTGCAACTTTCTGGAAGACCACTTGCAATTATTGGTAATAATGGTGTTGGGAAAACTAATATTCTTGAGGCTATTTCATTGTTATCCCCTGGTAGAGGCATTAGGAATTCAAAATTTTCTGAAATGGTTAAAGATGATAATATGTTGCCATGGGGTATTAACTTTAATATTTCTTCTAATAGAAAAAATTATCAAGTTTCGTCTGGGTTAAAAAATAGTCATAGAGGAAGAGATGTTAAAATTAATGGAAAGAAAGTTGCTGGATCAAATAAATTATCAGATATTATTTTATTATCATGGTTAACACCCTCAATGGATCAGATATTTAATGAAACTCCATCTTACAGGCGCAGATTTATTGATAGGCTTTGTTCTGTATATTCAAAAAATCATATAAAAAATATCAAAACTTATGAAAAGTTAATGTTAGAAAGAAATTCATCTTTCAAAAATAAAATTTTTGATAATGTATGGTTAAATGGCATCGATGAGCAGATGTCTGAAGTTTCTATAGCTATTGCGGAAACAAGAATTGAATTTATTAATAATCTTAATAAAGTTTTGAAAACTAATTTAGATCCAGTTTGGCCAAAAGCTTATCTTGAAATTCTTGGGTTTGTTGAGAAACTTGTTACTACATGGAATAATAATAAAGCAAAACAGATTCTTTTTGAAAAGTTAAAGGAAAATAGGGAAAAAGATTTCTTTTCTAAGAGAACAACTGAAGGAATACACAGAAGCGATTTACTCGTAATAGATAGAAATCAAAAGATTGAAGCAAAAAAGTGTTCTACAGGTGAACAGAAGTCACTCCTTATGGGTATAATACTATCTCATTTAGATCTTGTTGCAAATCATAAAGGGCGATACCCAGTTTTGCTTTTAGATGAGGTAGTCGCGCATTTTGATGAAATAAGGCGTAAATCATTTTTTAATCAAATTAGAGACATCGGCTCACAAATTATTATGACAGGAACGGATAGATCTGTGTTTGAGCAATTAAATGGAATAGATATTTATCATCTTGATACTAATAAGGTAACAAACATTCAAGGGAACTAAAATGGCAAAAAAAGAAAATAAAAGTAAAGATAACAAGCAAAATAACGAATATGACGCAGAGTCAATTAAGGTTCTAAAAGGTTTGGAGGCAGTCAGAAAACGGCCTGGTATGTATATTGGTGATACCGATGATGGAACTGGCCTTCATCATATGATTTATGAAGTAGTTGATAATTCAGTTGATGAGGCTTTGGCTGGGCATTGTAAAATGATCTCAGTTATTTTGAATGCCGATGAGTCAGTTACTGTCAGTGATGATGGCAGAGGAATACCGACTGAAATACATAAAGAAGAAGGTGTATCTGCTGCTGAAGTTATAATGACTCAACTTCATGCAGGAGGAAAATTTGACCAAAATTCCTACAAAGTTTCTGGTGGTCTTCACGGCGTAGGGGTATCAGTAGTTAATGCACTCTCAGAAAAGTTAGATTTAAAGATTAAAAGAAATGGTAAGGAACATTCCATGTCTTTTCAAGATGGTGAAACTGTGAAACCACTTGAAATAATAAAAGATTGTAATGATGAAACTGGAACAGAAATCACTTTTTATCCATCTAAATCTGTTTTTACAATGACCGAATTTAGTAGAAGAATTTTAGAGGCAAGGTTAAGAGAAATGGCATTTTTAAATTCAGGTATATCTATTAGTCTAGAAGATAAGAGAAAAGATGAACCTTGGGAGAAGGTTATGTCATATGAAGGTGGCCTTAATGAATTTGTAAAACATATTGATCAAACCAGAAAGTCAATAATGGAAAACCCAATTAGTTTTACAGGAAAAAAAGATGAAATTGAGGTTGATGTTTCCATGTGGTGGAATGATAGTTATTATGAAACTGTAAATTGTTTTACAAATAATATTCCTCAAAAGGATGGAGGAACTCATTTAGCTGGGCTTAGATCAGCTTTAACTAGAGTGGTAAATTCATACGCACAGGGGTCAGGTTTAACAAAAAAAGAAAATGTTCAGTTAGTTGGTGAAGACATTAGAGAGGGTTTCACATGCGTTCTTTCCGTCAAAGTTGCAGATCCAAAATTTTCAAGTCAAACAAAAGATAAATTAGTTTCTTCAGAGGTCAGACCGGTTGTTGAAAGCCTTATAAATGATCTCTTGTCTAATTGGTTTGAAGAACATCCAGCTGAGGCTAAGATGATTGTCGGAAAAGTAATTGAAGCTGCTGCAGCTAGAGAAGCAGCAAGAAAAGCAAGAGATCTTACAAGAAGAAAAGGCGCATTAGATGTTTCATCCTTACCAGGTAAACTAGCAGACTGCCAGGAAAAGGATCCTGAAAAATGTGAAATTTTTATTGTTGAGGGTGAGTCAGCTGGAGGATCTGCTAAACAGGGGCGAGATAGATCAACACAAGCTATTTTACCATTAAAGGGAAAAATTATTAATTGTGAAAAAGCGAGACTCTCAAAAGTTTTATCATCAAATGAGATAGCAACATTAATAACAGCCTTAGGTGGTGGGATTGGAAATTCTACAAATGATAATGATGAAGATGACGAGAGCTTTAAAACAGATAAATTAAGGTACAAGAAAGTAATAATTATGACAGACGCTGATGTTGATGGGGCTCATATTAAGACCTTACTTTTGACATTTTTTTATAGACAAATGAGGCCATTAATTACTGACGGTTGTCTATACATTGCTCAACCACCATTATATAAAGCAAAAAAAGGAAATTCAGAAACATATCTCAAAGATGATGATAACTTGGAAAATTATTTGATAGACTCAGGTATCAGTGACAGTTCATATATTCTGAGTTCTGGTGAGGCTATTGCATCAAACGATCTTATTGATTTAGTAGATAAAAGTAGAAATTTTAAAAAAGTTATAAACTCTCTTCATAAAAAATATAACCAAGGCTTTGTGGAAACTGCAGCAATTACTGGTGCTTTTGCGAATTCTTTAGAAATTACTGATAATAAATTGATTGAAATGTCAAATAGACTGACAAAAAAATATAGTGACATTAATGCTAGCTGGAATGTTACTTATCACGAAGAAAACGGTCTCTTAGCATCAAGAGAGGTTAGAGGTGTGAGTGAGAAAATGACTATTGGAAAAGGTTTATTTAATTCAAGTGACGCAAGAAGACTTGAAAAAATTTCTGATGTAATAAAACAATTCTATCCTCATACTGATCAAGAAACATCAAATATATTTGAAAGAGATGGTCGAAGTTATATTATTAATGGCCCAATAGATCTAATTGAGTCAATTTTTTCAGAGGGTAGAAGAGGATTGCAAATACAGCGATATAAGGGCCTAGGCGAAATGAATGCAGAGCAATTATGGGATACAACTCTGGATCCTGAGTCAAGAAGATTATTACGTGTAAAAATTGACTCTGGTGTTGATAACAGTGGTATATTTGCTGATTTAATGGGTGATGAAGTAATTAAGAGACGAGAATTTATCCAGGACAGTATAGAATCTGGCGATTTAGTTGCAAATCTTGATATATAAATTTCTATCCTTTTATTTGTGGAATAACTTTTACTAATTTTTTTACAACATCTTCAGGTGGTGTATTAGGTTTAATAAAATCTATAAATTCAGCATTTTTATTTGCGATAAAAATAATGTCTAGATGGTTTACAGAATAATTTTCAGGCATCTCTTGATTTTCTTCTTTTTTAAAATATACCTTCCAATCCTCTGTTACACTATTTATTTCATCAATTGTGCCTGTCAGACCGATAATATTATTGTGAAAGGCTGATACATAATTTGCTAACACTTCCTCAGTATCACGCTCTGGATCAACAGTAATAAATAAAGGTGTAATTTCCTCCTCCTTCAATATGTCAAGAACATTTGCCATTGTAAGCAATGTTATTGGACAGACATCAGGACAAAAGGTGAAGCCAAAATATATTAACATTGGGTTTTGATTTTCAGATGAATTAAAAATTTTACCTTCATGTGTTTTTAAAGAAAAGTGTCCACCAGGAATACCTTCCTGACTTTCAACTTCTGTTACAACCTTTTCTTGACTGTAGTTTCTATTAGAAGAAATGAAGAATGTTCCAAATAAGTAAATAACAGTGGATAGTAAAGCTGCTGAAAACAAAATTAAAAAATATTTTTGATACATAAAAAAGTGTTTATAATAATATCTATAAAAAATCTATTAATTATTAATAAGGTTTGAAATGAAAAAGATAATTTTTCTATTTGCTATTATTTTGTTCTTTACTCCATTAAAGATTGTATTCTCACAATATGGTGGATTTAACGATAGTCCTTTTAAAGAGGGTGCACTTGTTACTGCAGTAAAAACAGGTAAGCTTAAGGATATTGTTACAGCATTAAATTCTGGAGCCTCACTAAATGAAAAAGATTTTGATGAGGTTCCAGCTTTACTTTTGGCAATCGAACGCTCAAGGCTGGATATGGCTTTTTTACTTATAGAAAAAGGTGC
>CEPA01029685.1_pt1 | contig 21464 bp, 28 predicted proteins | sample 356241 | NCBI WGS metagenome assembly CEPA01 (sample SAMEA2620542, study PRJEB7988) | marine metagenome | biome: marine biome (ENVO:00000447); feature: surface water layer (ENVO:00002042); material: "saline water (ENVO:00002010), including plankton (ENVO:xxxxxxxx)" | depth 5 m
ACATAATCAACTTTATCTGTTTTTAAGAGCTTATTGAGATACCTATTGATTGCCATTTCAGCACGTTGAATTACAAATTGACCAGATAATGTAATTGATGAACCTAGCCTTGGGTCAAACCATCTGTAATATTTGTTTGTGATTGCACCATAACCTGAGTTAAGTAATATCTTTCTAACATATTGTGCCAGGTGTAATTTAGTAATATCTTTTCCGTCTTTTTGTGCTTGCTTCATAATACCCTGAATCTTTTTACGTTCAGAATATAATTTACGCATAGCCCTTGGTATCATACCTTCATGGTCTTTTTTGAAACACCAACCAGATGCAGCCACAGCAAAATCACCTGGATTTTTAAATGACTTATTATGTAAGAAATCACGCATACGTTTATCTTCAGATATATCAGGCCAAACTTGTAGTTTATCCATAATAGTTTCTGGAGATATATTATATTGCATAATCAAATGTGGATAAAGAGAGTTTAAATCAAAAGATGCTACCCAACCGTGTTTACCGACCTGTGGTTGTTTTACATAGCCACCTGGAATAGCTTCAGTCAAACTATATTTAGGAAATGTAGATGGTGGTATTTTATTTTCAACAGCCATTTCACGGTTAATTAAAGCATCCCAAGTTTTAACTACACCAGATACATCTTCATAGTTAATACCAGCTTTATATGCCACAGCTATTTGTACATCTATCAAACCCATCTTATCATCAAGTCTTTTAACTAGGTTTGTATCTTGAATATTATAATCGATAAATTTATTAAAGTCATCAAAGAAGAGTCTATGTAATGTACCTGCTTCTTCATAGTCTAGTTTCTTTTCACCAAGTTCGATATTAGCAATATGGTCTAATCGATAAGATTCTTGTACTGCATTCTTTTTATATCTGTCTAGATAATCAATATCATCTACACCAACAATTTCTACTCTTTGTTGTGTGCCTTGTTTAGTTGGAAACTCACGTAATCTTGTGACACCCCACGGTGATAACCTTTTGACATCAAAGCCTAGTTTTACCATACGGTTATGAACATAAGGCATATCAAAAGTTTGTGTATTCCAACCAGTGACAATCTGTGGTATGTTATCACACCAATATTTTAAGAAGAATTCTAAGATTTGCCTTTCAGAGTTGCATGGCACATAAAATACCTTGTCAACTAATTCTTCAGGCAACACTGACTCATTCTTTGACCAATCACCATTGCCAAATGTAATGAATTTATCCCTTAAACTGTCATGTACACAAATGGCAGTGATTGGATATTTAGATTCATCAGGTTCTGGAAAGCCTTCTTCAGAACTTACCTCAATATCAATAGTGAATACTCTAATCTCTTCACGCTTCCAATCATTTTCAGCATTAGGATATGTTTCTATACAATATTGCGAGTTATAAAATGGGAAACCATATACTTTTAGATTTGTTTCTTCATTCTGTTTAACAAAATTACGAGCCTCTACCATAGTATCAAATTGTAGTGGCTTTAGACTATTACCATAGATATCAGTATAGCCTGTTTGTTTAGCTGATTGTATGTATAATGTGGGTGAATATTTTATCTTGGACCGAAACTCTTGGCCATCTCTTATTCCACGAACAAGCAGATTTTGACCATGCATGGCCACATTAGTGTAGTATTCTGACATATTAATATTATACTATTTAGTAGACTTTTTGCCTATAGTATAATTAGCTTTTAGTGTCCAAGTTGATTTTTCTTTGAAAGGAATTATCTTTACTTTTTGTAATGATGCGGGTTCTGGGTTTCCTACCACACTACAGAGTTTCCATTCTTCAAGCAACTTAGCAATGCCATTCCTACGAGCAACATCTTCCTGTGTTATCTCACGGTCAAAGCCATCAAGCTTAAATAACTCTCTATAGTGGCAGAGATAATACTTTCCTTTTTTATGCAAGATGTGACAGGTTTGAACTAACTTACGGTCTTTACTTTCTAGTCCAATCCTTGTCAAAGTCTCTACAATTTTTAGGAAGTCATCTCGCTCTTTGAGTTGAATCTCTAGTAATTCCTCTAACATAATCTCCAATAGGTTAAGTTAGATACGCCAGATTCTATTTATTTGATGGGTTTCTTACCGCCTTGCTTATCAGTGGCTTTGATTTCCGTGATTTGTTGTGGAGTTAATACCTTACAATAGTCTACTGCTGCACGTTTTGATACACCAAAATATTCAGCTACTTCATCAACTCCATCAGTTTTTTTCATCTTTTGCCATTTAGCAAAATAACTATTATTGGGTAATCCATGAAAATAAAATGCATATTGTTCTTCTTCAGATACATTATCATATTTGTTCATCTCATTAGCAAAGTGAACTGTATCGCTTCTCATAGAGAATGCTAGATTTACTACATATTTTACATATCCATGTAAGTCATTACGCCATTTTTTATTACCAATTGATTTAATATAGTCAAATGGTGATGGTTTACTGACCTCGTATGATTCTTCAGTAGCCTCTTTGATTACGTTTCCGAATAAATCTATTTGCATTTGATTTCTTTTTTCTCCAATGTCCTATTAAATCTTTATACTGTCCCATCATAGTCTTTTCTTGATATTTGCATACAATCCACCACTGACCTGGAAACACCATAAATGCAGGTATATGAAATGCTGATTTAGAATGAAATAAGACATAAGGCATTTCACCTTTCCACATTAGCTTTCTCATCCAGCTTTTAGGTTTGTACCCACCTATCATACCAAAAGACGCACCATAGTCACCCATTCCCAATTTAAGACCTCTAAACTTTGATATACGTCTATGACTATTATAATATGTACCTTTTTCCCACGCATAAAAGAAATTACCACGTCTAATAATATAGCATGGGTGTGTTTCGTTATAACCAATACGCTTAGCACGAGCTCTAGGATAGTGTGTACTTAGAAAAAAGTAAATCCTAGTTATCTTGTAAGAGAGGAACAATTCTAACAATTTGCTCCAGGCATTTTTCAGCCACAACTCTATGCTCTTTTTGTGTACTCGCATCTTTTCTTAACTCAATGTAGTGAATCCAACTTCGTAATGTACCATTTACATATAATGTTGACATAGTATTTCCTTCTGGTAAAACTGCTCTTGCTTGTTCTTTTGCAATACCTTTATCTAGTGCCCATTGATAAGCTAATTTTGCTTCATCAATAACACCCTGTTGTTTGCGTTCCCAAGTTTTTTGTAAGTCCATATCAGCATTTTCTATAGAATTCTGTCTGTTCTTATAGTCTTGCATTCTAGCTTCTCTAAGAGTAAAATCTTGTGCAACCGCATACCTTTGACTAAACTCTTGGAATGAAAAACTTCTATGTCTTAAAATTTGTCTTGCAATATCTCTTGTTGTTTTGATTTCTAAACAAATGTTTACCATTTCAAATGGAGACCAATGTTTATGTTTAATAAGATATTTGAGTAGCTTATCTGCTGTTTCAGCATTATCTTGATTATCAGGGTTTGATACTCTTGCAGTGTAAGCAACTAACTCTTGCAAGTTAGCTTTCTCTCCATTTGTATAGCTAATAATGCTAACTGAACTTGACATTTTTCATAACCTCTACTACGAATGCGGCCAAATTAATTTCTTGGCTGGTCACAAAAGCTGCTCTATGCTGATATTCACCAATAATTAGAATAAGATTAGGTATAGAACTAGCTTCTACATACTCATTAATATTACGATAAAAATCTTCAAACAAACTGTCAGGGTCAGGATTATCAGCAATCCACTGACGACATGATTTAAAATCTTTTTGTTTGATATATTTGATAAGTGTTTTAACCTTAGTAGTATTTACTAAACTAATAATGCCACTATCGATATTACCAGATATATTAGCATATCTTTGTAATTCATTTATGATACGACGATTATCTGGAAAATACTGTTTGACAACTTCTAATACTGCTTTTTGGTCGGCTTGTACACCTTCTTGATTTAATATTGATAAACATTTTTTAGCTACAGCACCAGCAATTGTAGGTAAATCTTTCTTTGTAATACTAAAGTCAATAACACTACACCTTGAATGTAATGGTGAAATAATCTTATGCTTATAATTACAAGTTAATATGAATCTAGCATTACTACTAAACTCTTCTATAAAATTACGAAGAGCTGGTTGTACTGCCAAACCCAGGTAGTCGGCTTCATCAATAATCACTACTTTCGGCTTAGTAGTTGTACTAACGGTAGAGACGAATTTTTTTATCTTATCTCTAAGTATGTCTATAGACCTACCTTCATCTGACCCGTTGATTATGATGTAATCACAACCTAGCTCTTCGCAAAGGGCCCTGGCTACAGTAGTTTTGCCAGTCCCTGCCGAACCTGATAACAAAAGGTTCATCATTTCACCTTTATCTTTTAGTGATATGAATACCTTTTTCAAATTGTCTGGTAGAATTACGTCATCTAGTTTTTTAGGACGATATTTTTCTACCCATAAAAAATTATCTTTCATTTAAGTTCCTTGCTATGCTTTTTAATATATCCAATAGACCTGCCAGTGGCTCTTGATGCAGCAGATAAACTATCATATACCTTACCATTATACTCTACTGCTATAGAATTTTTTACAGCACCAGGTTTACCTAATGGCTTAAATCCATCCTTCCATTTTTTTTCGAGATTAGCAGCCTTGCGTTCCCAGGTCTTCTTCCAGCGCTTCTTCTCGAACTCTTTCGTATCTGTCAACTTTGACTCCGCATTCTTTTAAAAATTCTATACCATCACTTATTCTGTAAGGTGTTTCATAGACAACACGAACTACACCAGCTTGGTGGATGAGCTTTGCACAATCATAGCAAGGAGATAGTGAGACATAAAGCGTCGATCCTTCCGCACTAGATGTAGTTCGCGCGACTTTTGCAATTGCGTTTGATTCCGCATGCAAAACTTCTCTTTTAGTTTTATTGGCATCATCTTCACAGCAGTTATCCCAACCACGTGGTGTACCATTATAACCAAAAGCTAGTATGTTGTCATCTTTTACTATGATGGCACCACACTTAAACCTTTTACTGTAGGAATTTTGTCCAACAACATTGGCTAATTCCATATACAATTTATCTTGTTTCTTCAGATTCATTTTCTTTTAACATTTGTAATACTTGTACTGGTACAAGCATGTGTATTTTATATGTCTCTTTTTTAGGGTCATCTTTTAGATAATCTTTGTAGAGACTTAAAGCACTAAGTGCATCATCAACAGTGACCTCTAAAAGTTTCCTATGTAAATCTTTTTGAGATTTTAAGAACCTTTCAGCTGCAGCTGTAGCATCCTCAATAGCATCTTCTAATGAGACTCTATCTTCTTCAGAGAAATCAGACGACACTGAACTCGCCATCTGGTTGAAGTGCAACATAATAATCTATACCACTAGCACCTTTAAATAAACACAGTCCCTTTGCACATATTTTAATATCGTAATCATCAAGGACCATTTTTAATTTATCAACAGAGATTGACAGGTTATACTTTTTGCTTTTTAATTCTGAGCAAGGGATTTTAAATTTATTTGAAGTAGGTACAGTCTTATCATGGACAATGATACCCTCTTCAGTAAATGTAATATCTGAAGCATTATTAATAGTAGCTGCTTTTGCCAACCTACCTAAGTTTTCTTTAGTAATGTTTTTTTCCACATCTACTTCTGGTAGAGTGATACCTTTTTCAGGTGGCCTTGCAATTATGTTTTGGTCTGCATAATAATATTTCTGTTCACCATTACCATCTTTAATTGTAAGTGAATCTTCACCAAATTCAAATTCAGCATCAGCATCAAATAATGATACAACACCCATGAATTCGTTTAAATCATAGATTGCAAAAGTGACAGGGAATGTTTCATCAACTTCCACCTTTGCATAGACATCTTTAATATTAGAAATGGTTTCAATTGTATTACCTTCTTCAATTAAGATGGATTGGTTAATTGAGGCAAAGTTTTTAAGTATGCCTAACGTTCGCTTGCTTATTTGCATTATTATCTCCTTTTATCTGTGCGTAAAATAACAAAGTTGTTATTAAACCGTCCATTAGGATTATACTCCTTGGTGGTTAATTTTTGATATTCTTTATCAAACTGTTTTTCTGTCTTTGATAGTGCGATTGGTAAGAAATCATCTGGCTTTCTAAGCTTTTTACCTCTACAACTAGTGACATGCTGTAGTGCTTGTCCTTTCACTTCAAAACCATCTACTCTGTCAGTAAAATACTCTACAATCTTTTTATCTTTACAATTGAACAATATGAGTCTATGTGCACCAATGATAGTTGTAGGATGTACTGATGTGACTTTATGTTCTACACATTCAGGCATATAATTTAGTTTAGCAACTTGTTTATCAGCAGCTTTTGGCTTTCTAACTCTAGTTGTTTTGTTTGCTTTTGTAGATAACCTAACTTTATTTAGGTCTTCCATAATCTTATTTAGTTGGTCTATACGCCATTTAACTTCTTTATTATCTAAATGACTATAACCTTCTATCAACTGTTGATTCCAATCATCTGTTAGTTTAAATTTTCTAGCATCTCTTAATTCACAATATTCTACTAACCACCTATTAATTACTTCTTCTACAATACCATTTGCTTTAGATGTGAGTCCATACTTTTGAAATAACTTATAGATATCTATGGTTGTATGTTTACCTTCAATCCAGTCATCTTCCATATCGTACACATCACCCATCACAGTGTCCCATACTTTTTCTTTGTATAGTTCTAATGGTGACTTACGTTCTACTTTAGGTTTATCTTCGTCAACTTTATTATCAGCTGCACCTTCAATTAATATTCTTTCAAATGATGCATTGATAAATTCTTTTGTATCTCTAACTTTACCAGTTGTACCAGGTAAACTTTCCCAATAGGCAGCGTACTTTTCATTATATGAAGGCCAACCTTTTAATACAGTCTGTATTTCAGCACATAAAGCAGCACCAAATCTCCAATCTTTTACAGCTCTTAGTTCTTTTAATCTTTGAGAAAATTGTGGTGTTTGTTTTGCGTATTCTAATGCTACCTTTTTACCGTCTTTTTTATTACCATCTAGTCTGTAATATTCTGTAGCATTACGTTTTGCTCTGCCAAATTCTTCACCTGACATTTTTTCTATTTCTAATTGTGTGGGTGGGACAGGCTCAGCCGTCTTTAACATAGCAGCGTTACGTTGCTTTTGTTTACGTGTTAATGGCATAAAAATACTCCTTGCAAAAAGTGCTTACAGTATTATTATACTAATTTTGGATTATTTCTTCTCGTCCCTGTGGAACTTGACGAGCCATTTAAGGTCGGTTTGGATTTCAGTTATTGCTTTTTCGATATGTGTTAGGTGATTAGTCTCTATAAGGTAAACCCTCCATGCGAGGAATCCTATAAAGCCCACCAGTGTTGTTATAAAAATAGATTCGTATATACCCATCAGTTGTTTTCCTAAATTTAAAAAATAATGTAATTGTTGTATTTTGTTGCGGTTGTTTTAAATCCAGTGCACCAACTGTATAATGTATTTATACTTTAGATAATGATGATAGATGCTGAATCCCGGAATGATTTTAATGTTTTAAATCCAGCTAACTTACAACTTTTACTAAGTTGTCTTTGCATGTCGATTGCAGTATTTATAATTTGTCCGTTATACTGAGTATCGTTTTTAAACATTTTACCATCAATAGTTTCTGTACGGCCATAAGATTCTTCATGACCGTAGAACATTTCAGATATTTCTACTGCTGTTGCACCTAGACAGATGGACTTGGAGATGTCAGCAGTGTCAGTATAGTGTCCAGAAGCAAAGATATGTTTACCAAAGTTCCTAGCAACTTCACCATTAATACTAATGCTATTAGCGTGAGGGTAAGCAACCCCAGTCTCCATATAATCCTGAGAATCGAAGCGAGAATCAAATCCCACCCTGACAATCTCGACGCCAACTTCGAAAAGCTTTCTGGTGGCTGCGGGGTCTGCAACCGGCCCGGCGATAATTTTAACATTTTCATTTTCCTCCTTAAATTTTGCTACTTTGTAGATGTATTCAACACTATGAGTGTTATTGTTATTGCTTATTATATTTACCCATTGAATCTTTCCAGCAGGTAATTTAGATTTTAGTGATTTCCACTTATGTAATTGTGCATCTGTATCACCTATAGATACAGCTACATTTTTTCGACCTTTAAAGAAAAAGTCATATAGTTCGTCTATATCATATCTGGTGGATAACATTACACCACATTGAGTATCAGAATCTGATATACTATCGGCTATTGCAAAGGTACCTGTTGCTGCATCACATGATGACCAGATAACTGGTATATCATCAATCAACATTTCAGGATTATCAGTGCTTAGAATATTCGAATAGCGTGGTTCGATGACCACGCTATCCAAATTGACTGGTTTTTGATTATGCAGCTTGTGCATATTCAACAGCTTTTTTAACAGCGTTAATTTTCTTAACCCTGTTTCCACCAAACCAAGCAGAGTGAACTCTGTTATCTCTGGTGTTAGCCAACTCGTGGTCAGTCATGTAAGTGACTGCATTAAGAGCTTGCCAGAAAGTACCCTTTTGATAATTGGCACCTGGTTGGGTGTCAATAACTTCAAGAGCTCTTTGACCATTTCTAGTCAAGATAACATTATCTTTCTCTGATTTTGATGATTTACCGAATACATCAGCAAAGTAGTTGTTAAGAGAATCTTTAGTGTATCTCTTAGAACCTAAGAACTCAGCTACTTCTTTGTATTCATCCATTGACTCTTTAGCTAAGCCAAGTGTTTGCTGCACAGTTTGAGCATCAAATGCTTTTCTGTGGTCAAGCGATACACCAACTTTACCATTGAGTGCCATTGTAAGTGTATTATTACAAACAACTCTGATAGGTGAGAACCTAACATCAATAGATTTACCATATTGATGTGGATTAGAGAAAAGTAAATATGATTCTATCTTATCACCATTAAATAGTTCAAAGTCATCATCTACTTTTGCCAATGCCCATACCATTTTACCATCTTGTAAAGAACCAGCAGTATGCATTTGCATATTACCTTGTTTTACAAAATCAACGAAGAAGTCAAATGCTTCATCATTTTGTACAGGCTCCCAGTTTTGTCCAATAACACTAAGAACTTTTTTGTCCGTGCTACGTACAAGAGCTTGTTGTGTAGGTATACGAATCTCTTCGTCACCCGCCTTTGCTACCATTGGAAGTTTTTCAACGCTCCAATCTAACCCAGCAGCTTCCTGCATCTCACGAGGTGTGAGGTCGTCTGCTACTTTTACTCCAAGACCATGCCAAGGTAATTCACCCGCATAAGCCATTGTTTCTACTGCATGTGCCATAATATAACCTCCTTAATTGCTATGATATTATGATATTAAAGTTATACTCTTGAAGCGTATTTTTTTTATTTTTTTTAAAAAAACTTGATTTCTGCATTGTTTTTATATTTTATCAATTAATTTAACCATTCAATTCATAACAATTTATTTTCAAAATATGGCAATCAGAAACCGTTGCAGCTGCAATTGTTTAGACACCATGTAAAATAGAAACTGGATTCTGTGAACGCTCAATATCATCTTCATTGCTATTTCCTTCCCATATTTCTATTATCTCAGCAACATCTTTACCAGGATTAAATGGTCTATGCCATGCTTTTACTGGTATCGTATAAGCCTTGTATTTCTTCAACTCTGTGATTGTTTTGTATTCGTTTTCAATGTGACACTCCCCTGATACTAAAGTCCAATATTCAGCCCTTTTAAAGTGTCTCTGCATGGATAATGATTTACCTGGTTGTATGAACAACCTTTTCACTGAGTAGCCATTGCCCTCAGCTATTACTTCATAATGTCCCCACTGTCGCTTAGTCATGACGGTTGGAGTCCCCGAAGGGACTCCTAATAATTAAAACATACCTTCATCTTTTAAAATAGTAAATACTCCATAACCTATTGCAGCCATAGCTACAATTTTAGTCAGTGGAGATGCGATAAGTATTAGAGTGCCAATACCGATAATTACGATACCGTCCCAAGAAGTTCTTTCTTTAAGACGTGCTGTCACCCAGTCAACCCATTCCATTACTGTTTCTTTAATTGATTCCATGATAGTTTTCTCCTTTGTTATAACAATATATTTATTCTATATTGTTGGCTATTGCAAGAGCTCTTGGATTACCTCTATTAGTAAGTCTAAAAGATAATCTATGTAAAACTCTCTGTTCTAGTACCTCATCTTTTTCAGGTACCCTCTTATGTTGAGTAAGTAATTGGTCCATAATAATGACATCTCCTACTTCCCAATCATGCTGATAGATATACCTAGGTTGAAATAGATATTCTTCTAATTCATCTCTTAGTTTATGTCCTGGGTCATCATTTATTTGCATGTGATTATACTTATGCCAATAGATACCTTTAGTACCACCAGCATTTTCTTGTATCAACCATAGCTTAAATGGCTTTTTACCTGCTAATTTAAAGACCATGTGTTGTTCTTTAGACATAACCTTACCCCATTTTTCATAGTCATAAATATAGGTTGCATATCTACCTTCAATTTTATTTCTTAATTTTTCAGGCATATCTTCTAAAGCAGGTATAGTGTTCATAAATAATGTAGGTGTATTTTCAGCACCTCTAATCGCTTGTAAAGCGACTCCATCTGCACCATGCAACTGATTTAGATTACAATGCCAATCTAATTTACCTAGTTGAAATATACCTGTCCATTTGTCATTTCTTTTTTCACCAGTGACTCTTTGTACAGGATATTGTTTATGTGCAGGCCAATTAAATGGGTCAGGATAGTCACTATTTTCTCTAAAGTTATCATCACCCCAGTAGTCACCAGGATTAGGATTAGGCATTTGTTTGTTCATCAAAGACTCAAGACCTGTCTTTGCAGATGAGCCATCAGGATTCCAAGCTAAAAATCTATAGTTATCGATTCCCCATATCTTACTAATGATTTTTGAGAAGTGTATTGAGTCAGTATTTTGTCTTGGTATAATTACAATACCACACTTTTCCACACCCCTCTTTATTCTATCATAATCAGGGTCAGTGAGATTGGTTATATCACAATCATCAAATACTATTTTGTTCCTTGACCCACTCGTCATCATTGTTCACCATAAATGTAAATCTATGTAGCACTCTTTTTTCTAACAGTTCTTCAGCTACAAACTCTCTTTTGTGTTGTGTAATTAACTGGTCCATAAAAATAATATCACCAGTTTCCCACCTATGTTCATATACATATTTGTCTTGAAACATCCACTCATACAAATCTTGCACTAATGTTTCATCACCTTCAATTTTCATATTATTAAGTCTATGGAAATAGATACCTTCAATACCTTTACGATTCTTTTGAATCAAATTCATTTCCATTTCTCTTCTATCTAAATTAAGTGCTAAAAACTGCATAGTAATTCTCTGCATTGGATGCATTTTAGATACATCACTCCATTTTTTGTGGTCATATAAAAATGTAGCTCTTTTGCCTTCACATCTAGCTCTTAATTCATCTGGCATCTCTTTCAAAGCAGGTACACTATTAGCATAAAATGTACTAGCATCACCAGCATCTTTTATTGCTTGTAGTCCCACACCATCAGCTTCATAATAATTACCTAAATTGCAGTGCCAATCTAAATCACCAGTTCCAAATATGCCACCACCAAATTTACCCTTCTTCTCTCCAGTCACTCTTTGCACTGGATAAGTGTTAGGTTCTTTTAAATCAAATGGATTAATACGTGGTAATGTTTTATCAATTGCTGCAGCAGTTGTGCTATTCCAAGCTAATTTTTTAGAATTATTCCAAGGGTCATTGTTTGCTTCAGGCGTAGTTGTATATCCAATATTGCCTGCCACTTGGTCTGGTAATTCTATTAAGTCACCATTTGGCATCCATGAACACTGCCTCCAGTTATAGATACCATCTCTAGCTATAGATTCAGATAATTTAGCAAAATAGTTAGAATCAGTATTTTGTTTTCTTAATAATACTATTTGTTTGTTCAATAACCATTCTTTACAGATTCTACCAAGTTCTCTAATATCATCATCATTATCAGGAGAATCAACTACTATCTCACAATGTGTCGGATGTATTAAAGTGTCCATTAATTATTTAACTCGTTCTTATTCATATAGAATCTTACACCTTTAAAGCCAACTATATCTGTGGGTTCTATTTTAAATTTAAACTTTTTACCCATTTGATGTTGCCTTCTTAAAAAACTCATAGCATTATCATGTGCTTCATACATATCTTTACCACTTACCATCTTTCTTGTGGTATAACCTGGGAATTTCATAATTGCACAGACGTGCACGGGTTTTTCTTTCATTAGTCAGCTTTCGATATTAGTGCTACTGAAGACCTACCACCAAAACCAAAACTGTTTTTCAAAGCATAATTAATTTGCATTTCTTTAGGCTTTGTAATTAAATCAAAATAATCATCACAAGGGTCTTTTAAATTAGCTGTATGCAAAGCAATACCTTTGTTCATCATCATACAGGTGTATGTTATTTCTGCTAGTGAACAAGCACCCATTGCATGACCTATATGACCTTTTAATGCTGATACAGTTGTACCCTTGGGAAGATAATCTTTTAAGGTGTTCAATTCGATTTCATCTCCCCTCGGTGTACCTGTGGCGTGCGCATTTACGTAATCAATATCATCATACGTAATATCTTTGTCTTTCATCAAAGATTCCAAAGCCATTCTATAAGCTTTGCCATCGTCAGCTGGTGCCATAGGATGACCAGCATCATTACGATTTCTTACATCCTCTACATAACAGAGAATATTTGCCCCTCTCTTTTTAGCCTCATCTTCTCTTTCTACAATCATGGCCGCATAAGAGTTTCTAAGTACTGTACCTGTTCTATTTTTATCAAATGGTCTACAAATACCATCTGGTGCTGCTGCACCTAATGACATAAAGAACCATCTTGTTAATTCATGAGCATCTAATTGTTCATAACCAGTCAATATTGCATATTTGTTTCCTCTTTCTAAATATGCTTTAGCCATATCTAATAAGTAAATACCTGATGAACAAGTAGCAGCTGACTGATATACAGGTCCATGCAATCCATAAATTCTTGATATCTCAGTTTGTAAGAAGTCAATATTTACATTTAATAAGAAGTATGGATTCATACGTTTGAACTTTTTAATTAGTCCTTGGTATATCTCAGCTTTTTTAGCAGGGTCTTCTTCAGCTTCTTCTTTCCATTTTTCAAACCAATATGCTTGAAAGTATTCTAGTGTAGTTGTAATAGGACCTCTTGTAGTACCAGTCATAATAGGTGCTTCAATATCAGATTTAAAATCGATATCAGCCATAGCCTTAGCTTTATCTACTAAATCTAATGCTGTCATAGTAGACCTATCATAATATTTTGTAAGTGCTTTTCTCAGTAATCCTTTTTCAACTACTGATTCTTTTATCTTATCAATATCCATAGATACAGAAGTATCATCTTTCATATACCTATCAAAATTATTTTCAATGCCATCACTTCCCATACAGTCTGCAATGGCTACTCCTGTGACTGCTAACCTAGTCATCTAACACTCCCATTGTTGGGTCACCAGCTTTTAGTTGTTCCATAGCTTTTTCTCCAACTTTAGCTTCTTGAGTTTTCTTAATTCTTTTTGATATTAGTTCTTTCATAGCTTGTCTGTTTCCTCCTGCTTTTGCAGCCTCTTCATCAATACCAAATGCGCTTTGGACTTCTTCATCTATATTATTTTCTATATCTTTTAATCTTTGTCTTGCAGCAGTTGGTGATATTTCAAAGTAAGTACCAAACGTCAGTTCTTGTATGTGAATATCATCAGGTTGTTCAATTAACCAATGTACTTTTTTAGCTACTTCTTCACCGTCCATAAAACTTTCTGGTGTAAATACAGGTTTAAACAAAGCAACTGCATCTGTATCTACAAATCCGGGTTTCATACAAGTCACTTTACATGGGTACTTTCTAGTAAATCTGTGTGATAATTGTTTACCAATAAATTGTAATCTATTTTTTTCACTAACATAAGGACCCCAGAACTCATTATAAAATGCTCTAGTAATATCATTGTTAGCCATTTCACTAAAATTTGTATGAGCCATACCACTTGTAGAACTCATAATAATAATGTGTTTCTTTTTATCTTGCCACTTATTATAAAGACCATAAGTAATTTTTGCTTGACTATCTGGCCAATAGACGTTATTAATAAAAATATCTGGGTCTTCTTGTAATACCCAATTAATTACTGACTTGTGTTTACCTACATTAACACCATTAGAACGAGAACCACCTACAACTGTATAGTGATTAGCTTCTAATCTTTCTTTAATTGCTTTACCTACACCTTTAGTATGTCCAGTAATGCATACTTTTTTATTTTCAAATGCCATACTAAAAATACTTCTTTAAAGCTTCAAGTTTATCATCATATTCTGCAACCTTTGCAAGTTCACCTTCAATAGTTGCTGCACTATCTGGATGTTCTGCAACACCGACACCATTGTTCAATAATGTTCTTATATTTACAATATGTGCCTGTTTTAGGCCTTCAAATTTGAGTGCTAAAGCCTGAACCATTTGTTCATCTAACATACTGTTCATTTATAGTTCTCCTTTATCCAATCATGTTTCTCAAGCACCTGTTCTGGGTCAGGTTCTCCGTGGAATACACAGACCTTTCCGCCCTCAGGGATTTCTCTACCAAACATTTCACTTCTATCTCCTGCATGGGCGCCTCTTGCCACTCCTTTTTTGTAGGACCATGCCCATTCGTCAGGGAATGGCTTGCAGTAGTCAGGGTAAGCATTAAAATAACTACTAATAACGTTTTGGTCACCGAAAAAATGTACTTGTTCTTGAAAATCATGAAACACCTTTTTATTACTAATATAATACTCATAAATTGAAGAATATTCTTTTGAATTAAATCTCATGATTGATGAATTATATTCTTTACCAGGTAATATGCCATTATCAGGTCTAATAAAGTCTCTTAAAATACCAAACTTTTCGTGTTCAAAGAAACAATCTATATTATCTACAATCACTACATCTAAATCAAAGTATAACCATTCACCTTCACCCATCACATCAGTATTAAACATTTGTAATTTATTCCACCAGCCTTTAAAGCCTGGTAGTAATTCAATTGGCTTTATTGGACCAGTATAAAAATTCTGGTCCGTCATTACATAAAAGTCAAACTCTTTTGTAGTGTTTCGCTTGACCATATTGTATAATCTTTCAGTACAAGACTTTGGATATTTAGTACCCCAGTTAGTGCATACTACATTAATCAAGTTCTAACCACTCCTTACACATATCAGTCCATGCTTTGTGGTATTCGCATTTTCTATAGTTAGCAAACCAAGGACCACCGTCTGTGTAGTGTACGATGTTTGATTCCTCTGGTTTATCATAGTAGCCAACTAAATGATTCCATTTGTAGTCTAATTCACCCACTTCATCTGCCCACATCATTCTATGTAGATATAAAGGTGTTTCAGTATTTACTACTTCAGGTGTAAGGTTAGTGCATAATTCATTATTGAACAACATAACACTTGACCAGTTTTTTCTTGGATAGGTATGTTGCATTTTACCGTCCATTTTAGTCATAGTTTTTGGTGAATAGTCATGTTGAACACACGATACTGGTTTGTCTATAGAGTATGGATTGAATAGAATTTTAGTAATATCTGTTTGCACTATCATATCGCAATCCATAAAAACAGCATAACCTTTATAATTCATAAGTGCTGGTGGTAAGAATCTAGTAATTGTAAATTCAGTAGAACCTTTTTTATCATCAGCTCTTGTATAGAAACCTTGTTCTCTTAGTTCATGTAATTTAAGTGGTATGACTTCTACATTTGGATTATGTTTATGTATAGAATACTTTGCTACTTGAAAAGCAATATCTTCTCTAGAGTCATAGCCAATAAAGACTTTAAAATCCTGCATGTTTCCTTTCCTTTGAATAACCAAGTTCTTTTCTTGATGGTCCTTTTAAATGGTCAAAATATTCACCCAATGGACCTACAACAAGTGGGTGTTTACTAGGTGCACCAAAACCTAAGTCCATGCACTTAATAACCTCTGCTTTAATCATAGGAAAAGTAGTTTCATCAAAAGCAATACAATCATGCCAAGCTGAATACTCAAATATCTTATCTCCATCATACATATTACGATATACACTACACCACTCTTCATGATTTTTATTATGAGTGTCCCAAATCATAATGCTAGTTTCTGTATATTTAGCTGGCATTCTATTTACAAATGACAGATATACATCAGGGTGTACTAATTTTTCTAATACTTCCATAGGTAAATCTTTCATAGTGACGTTATCACCATCTAAGTAAATTACGTACTGTGTTCTAGGACTTTCTAATTCTTCTAATTGTGCATATACTTTATAAGCAAATTTAGATGCTTGATGCGTAATATTATTTACATGCACATTATTTACATGCTCATGTCTATGACCATTTCTTTCACAAAATTGCTGATGTTCTGGTATCTCAGTATGGTAATCTAAAAAATGCACTCTTGGTGATACAAAATCTGGTGCTTGACCTTCATAGTAAACATATAAATGTATATCTTTAGGCCAATGCTTATCAAAAGCAGCTACAGATTTATGACCATACTGTTCCCAATTGTGTGGGCCTAATGTCATTACAACTGAAAATTTATTTACCACTGATAACCTCTACTATGCAGTTCATAATTTATTACATCATAAGCTAAATCAATTTTATCTTTAATATCTACTGAATCATTACCTAAGAAAAACCCGTGGTCATGTATGGTATCAGCATTTGGTAATGTACCAACCACTTCATAATCTAAATACCTAATAACAGGATTTCTCAAAAAATTACCTGCAACAATTGGTCTTATTTCTACCTGTGCAGCCTGTAATGCATTAGTCAAAATCTTTCTATCAATATCAGGATGTATTACTGAGAAGCCAAACCAAGAACTAGTACCATGCTCTGCTTGTGTGATTACTATCTCTTTAAATTTTTCTTTAAAGTACTTAGCATTTTTTCTTCTTTCTTCCATCATTGCTGGCCATTTAGATAATTGTACTTGACCAATTGCACCACTCATATCTAGTGGTCTTACACTATAACCTGGTAATACAAATTTAAAACTATCTTCAAATGGGTCACCTGTTTTTTTACAAATAAAATTTTCATTTGGTAATGTTCTTATCCAACCATGTGCTCTCATAGAATCTATATACTGAGCTTCATCTTCATAATGGCAAAGAATCATACCACCTTCCATGGTTTGTAAATGGTGACTAAAGAAAAATGAATGTGTTCCCATGTCTCCCAATGCACCAGTTTTCTTACCATCTAATTCAGCACCAAATGACTCACAATTATCTTCAAATAAATGCATATCATTTTCTTCACAAATACTTCTTAGTTCTTTTAAGTTTGATGGATTACCAAGTAAGTTTACTGTAAATACAGCAGCAGGTTTAAAAGCAGCTACAGCTTTTTTAACTTCTTCAACATCTAAATTAAGTGTATGTAAATCTACATCACAAAAAATTAATTTAAGACCATATTGTTGTAATGGAAAATATGTAGTAGACCAAGATACTGCTGGTACAATTACTGAATCACCAGGCTTTAGTCTATACTGTGGATTGTAAATTGCAGAACCAATCATTAACAAATTAGCAGATGAACCACTGTTTACCATTTTAGCGTAAGGTACATCCATATACTCAGCAAACTGCTTTTCAAAAGCATATACTTCTTCACCCATAGTATATCTGCCAGACTTAATTACTTTCTGTATGGCATCAACTTCTTCAGTTCCCCATGTATCACAACTTAGTGGGTACTTCATGGAGTCACCAAATGCTTTTCTAATTCTTTGTCTATCATATCATCCATTAGTGTTTGAAAATTATATTCAAACTCCCAACCTAATTCTTTTTGTGCTTTAGATGAATCACCATGCAATAGCTGTACTTCAGCTGGTCTAAAGAATTCTTCATCACAATCAATTACAAGTCTATCACCAAAGTAGCCTTTTTCTTCTATACCTTTACCTTCCCATCTTAAAGTCATACCTAATTTTGTAAATACATATTCACAACATTCTCTTACGGAATGTATTTCACCAGTTGCTAAGACATAGTCTTGTGGTTTGTCTTGTTGTAGCATTAGATACATACCATTCACATAATCTTTAGCATGGCCCCAGTCTCTCATGGCATCTAAATTACCCAGTGTTAATTTATCTTGTTCATCACTAGATATGGCTACAGCAGCTTTTACAATTTTTTGTGTGACAAAATCATCACCACGTCTAGGTGATTCATGATTAAACAATATGCCATTACAAGCAAACATACCATAAGATTCTCTATAGTTTTTTACTATCCAATATGAATATAGTTTAGCTACACCATAAGGTGACCTAGGATAAAAAGGTGTTAGTTCTGTTTGTGGTGTTTCAACTACCTTTCCATATAACTCTGATGTAGAAGCTTGATAAAATTTACATTTATCTGTAAGACCTGCAGTCCTAATTGCTTCTAATAATCTAGTCACACCTAATGCTGATGCATCACCAGTATAAACTGGTATGTCAAAAGATATTCTTACATGTGACATGGCAGCCAAATTATAGACTTCATCAGGTTTTACCATTGACACTAATTTATCTAGTGTAGAACCATCAGTCATATCACCATAATGTAGCCAAAAATTTGGATGATTCATTATGTCTTTAATTCTGCCAGTATTATCTGTTGCTCCTCTTCTACGAATTGCGTGTACTTCATAACCTTTTTCTAATAAGAGTTCAGCTAGATAAGGTCCATCTTGTCCTGTAATGCCAGTGACAAGCGCTTTTTTATTATCTCTAATTTTCATTGTTTAGTCCTTTTAGCATATTAGTATAATACCGTAATACCTCAATAGTTTTCAATTCATCAACACTCCAAGATGTATATGCTAGATTGTTTAACCATTGGTCTCTTTTATCCCACTCAAACTTATAAAATGCATCTTCAATATCACTAATATCTGTAAGATACATTGGTGAACCAAACGTTCTTGGACTGAGTGCAAATGTAGGTATTCCATCTGTCACAGCTTCTACTGCACCTGATGAACTATGTGTCACAACACTGTGAGCACCTTCTAATGATTCAAATAATGTTCTTCTAGATACTGGACAGTTATGTACCTCTAAATTTTCTATACCTTCAATACATTTATCTAAGGGTGACCTAGGGTCTAACTTTGGATGTGTTCTATAAATTATTTTTCTTTCTGTAATATCTCTTAATTGTTTTAATGTTCTATTCGCAAACACATAATAAGGTTCTAAATCATCAAATTGCCAGCCAGTTTCTGACTGAGCTAAAAATACTATGTGTCCGTCTTTATTATTTTGTGGTGGTCCATCACTAAAATTAAATTCTTTCTTAAATGCTTCATATCTTTCAGCAGGTAAGTCTTGATTCCAAAATGTACCTTCACCAGTACAAGAGTTTAGTCCTAACCTAAACATAAATGTTTCACTACTATTAAGTGCATTTCTAATATGTGTTGAAAATGCTGCAGAGTCTAAGAAAAATACAGGTTGTTTTGCAGCTTCAATATTTCTAATAAGTACTGCTCTTTCTACTTCTAGTTTTCTTTGTGTATAAGAACCAAAAGCAAATCCTACATCACAACTTACAGTATGTGTGCCTTCATGTTTATATGCTGTAAATTCGCCACCTGAATTATTGGCTGTACTGACTATGGATTCTAAAGCTGCAGTGATAGGATTACCACCATTATATCTTTTACCAGCTTTAATCGATGAGATATAGCTTACTATTTTCATAACAAATTCCTTCACGCATTTCTTTTATAGAGTATTGTTTATAAGCTAAATTATAAAACAACTGTTCTCTATCATATAGTTTTAAATTATTTATTTGGTCTAGAGTATTGCTACACCAAGCAGCTGGACAATGTTCTTTATTAGTAGATATCACTGGTACACCAGCTTTTAGAGCATCTATTGATGTCAAAGAACCTGCTGTTATTAAACAATAAGCATTTTCTAATTCATCATCAATACTTTTCTTAGCAACAGATGGACCAGATGTACCTTTGCCTCTAGGTTTTAGTCTTAATTTTATGGGTCTATCAGTTTGGTCTGATACATAGTCAACTACTTTTTGTACCCATTGCTCTACTGTCAAACCAGTCATATAATGTGTCATTGTTTGTGATGATGGACATATTAGTATATGTTCACCTTGCGTTTGCCAAGGTTTTACTTCATACTCTTTCCAATCTAAATATCTATCTGCTGGCACATTTAACCTACGATTATCATGTAAACTATTTGAACACCATCTCCAATATGTGTTATCCCAGTCTTCATTATTTGGGTCATACCTTCCATAATAAGGCATGTCACAGAAAATATAATTGTCACCACTCTGCATGATTTGTGTATTATTACCTATCAATCCCCATAGTACATAGTTATTAAAAAGTCCGCTATTAATTTTTGCAGCAGGCCAACCTTGTTCTAATGCTGCATATATTCTCTCCATTTTAGGAGATGGTCTAGGCTGAATTAAAGATATTCCTTTAGAAGTTTCCAAGGCCGCCCCTCCGCTAATTCTTCTTGGTACCATTCAGTATAAGCCATTTTTTCTAGCCATTCTGTACGGTCAGGTTTATTTGGTGCTTCTATTTCTTTTATGTCTGTTGTTAAATCATATGCAAATGAATTAGGACTTGTAATTACAGGTACACCATTCAATATAGCTTCAATTGCTGGTCCAGATGACCAGTTTATTACACAATGTGTCTTTTCTAATAACTGTGGAAAATCTACTTTATCAATATCATTTACTGACTTTGGTTGTGATATTAATGTATCAGGGTGGTGATAACTGATATAGGTAAAATCTGTTAGATAATCTCTAGGATGTGGTCTTAATACTATGGGTCTTTTTGTATGTTTCTTTAATAAGTCAATCCACTGAACGACCCATTTCTCCACAGGCGGTAAACCATGCCACTGCATCGAGTCCCCTCTTTGAGTCGCAATAACAATATAGTCTTTAAGCTCTGATTCTCTCCAAGGTTTGACATCAATTCCAAATTTTTGCCATCTTGGTTCTTCTTGTGGTTGTGGAAATTTTGCTGCTGCATTTATACCGTCAATTCCTAATCGCCAGGTAAGTCCTCTTCTTAATTGTCCGATTTCGATGACAATGACAGGTTTTCCTCTGCTTTTGAAATCATTGTAGACATCAGCGTTAGGCTCCATTCTGCCAGCGAAAAGAATAGACCAAATAACAGCAAC
>CEPA01045160.1_pt1 | contig 21108 bp, 22 predicted proteins | sample 356241 | NCBI WGS metagenome assembly CEPA01 (sample SAMEA2620542, study PRJEB7988) | marine metagenome | biome: marine biome (ENVO:00000447); feature: surface water layer (ENVO:00002042); material: "saline water (ENVO:00002010), including plankton (ENVO:xxxxxxxx)" | depth 5 m
TTAATGTAATAATTTCTCCAGGCGTAACGGTAGTGAAATTTATTTCTTGCATAAAATTGTTATTTAGTAATCTCTCTCTAGGTTCCAGAACAGGTTCATCAGTAAGAATAAAAGTACCCCAATGCATTCCGACACTTTTTTTACTGCCCAAATCCTTGGCAATATTTATTGCTTCTTCTGGATTTACATGTGAGTAATTCATAAACCACTCTGGATCATAAGCACCAATAGGAATCATTGCAAAATCTGTTGGTCCAAGTTTATTTTTTATATTTACAAAATCGTCAGAATATCCAGTATCACCAGCATGGAAAATATTGAAATTATTATAGCTGGTAAACCAACTTCCCCATAAACTTTTATTTCTGTCCCTAAGACCTCTTGCTGACCAGTGTTGTGCTGGGGTGAATGTGAATGAGGTCTTATTTACTATCAAACTCTCCCACCATACAAATTCATATCCATTTTCTAGTTTGTAATTACTCAGTAATTTTAAGTCCCCTTTAGGAACTAATATTTTTACTTTTGGAAATCTTTTTTGTATTTTTCTCAAACTGTTAATATCAAAATGATCATAATGATTATGACTGATCGCTATCACATCAATATATGGTAAATCTTCTATCTTAATAACTGGTTTAATTAACCTTTTAGGTCCTGCGAAAGGCAGTGGAGAAGCTCTTTCAGAAAAAACAGGATCAAATAAAATAGTAATATCGCCATTATTTATTAGAAAAGTTGAATGGCCAATCCATAGTGCGTATAAGCTTTTGTTATCAAAAAATTTTTGATCAGTAATTTCTTTTATTTCTATATATTCTTTTTTTGGCTCCTCGCGACTCCAGCTCCATTTTAAAATATCACGCAATGTTTTTTCATTTCTATAACCATCTGAATTTGTAAATCTTTCTTGAGCTTCAAGAGTAGCTACCAAAAAGAAAACAGTAAAAAAAAATAATAGAAATCTCATTTAGAATATATAGTCTTAAAGATGGATTTTTACAAATATTAGGCAAATTTAAATTTTGGAGTAAAATATGGAAAAGACTTATGACATTATAATTTGGGGAGCAAGTGGTTTTACCGGGAGATTAGTAGTTGATTATTTTTGTCATAGTCAATCAAATACTAATTTAGCTTGGGCAGTAGCTGGTAGAAATGAAACAAAGATTAAAGAAGTTCTGAAAGGAAGAGATATACCTGTTATAATAGCAGATAGCCATGACAAAGACTCTCTTAATGATTTGGTAAAAAAAACTAAGGTAATTTTAACAACAGTTGGACCATATGCAAGGTATGGATCGAAATTAGTTGAAGCATGTGCAGAAAATGGAACTCATTATTGTGATCTTACAGGTGAAGTTCATTGGATGCGACATATGATTAATAAATACCAGTTAATTGCAAAAGAAAGTGGAGCCAAAATAGTTCATACATGTGGATTTGATAGCATACCTTCAGATATAGGCGTTTTCTTTCTTCAAAAAAACATGCGTGAAATGCATGGGGTCAATGCTAAGCAAATTAAATATAGAACAAGAGGATTTTCAGGAGGTGCCAGTGGTGGTACTGTTGATAGTCTAATGTCAATGATGGAAGAGGCTAAAAAAGATCCATCTATATTTAAAATAATTTCAAATCCATATTCATTAAACGAAAAGAATACAGGATTAGATGGTCCAGATAAAATGTCACCTTACTTTGATAAAGATTTTAATGCCTGGGTGGGTCCTTTTATTATGGCAGGGATAAATACGCGAGTAGTGAGAAGAACAAACGAATTACTTGATTATATTTATGGACAAGATTTCATGTATGATGAAGGGAGTATTACAGGTAAAGGACCGAGGGGATTAATAGGAGCATCAATATCAGGTTTAGTAACTGGTGGAATGGCAGGAATGGCATCATTAAAATCTACTAGATCAATTTTACAGAAATTTCTACCAAAGCCTGGGGAGGGTCCCACAGAAGAAATAATGGAAAATGGATATTTTGAAATTGAATTATTAGGAATCCATCCTTCTGATAGATCAAAGGATATTAGAGTTTGGATACATGGTGATAAAGATCCAGGATATAAGTCTACTGCAAAAATGATCTCTGAAAGTGCCCTTGCCTTAGCTCAAGATGAACTGAGCATCAAAGGCGGCTTTTGGACACCTGCATCTATTATGGGAGACTCTCTCATAAATCGATTACCAAATGCAGGTGTCACCTTTAAGGTAATGAATGATTAATTAGGAGGATTTATGATTAAAGTAATAATGCCAATGAGAAGAAGAGAAGGAATGACGATTAATCAGTTTCGTGAGTATTATGAAACAAAACACAGAATAATAGGTGAAAAATATCTTAAGGGATATGCTATTAAATATATTCGTCGATTCACCAACCCTTTACCTGATAGAGATGGAAATATTTATGATCCCGATTTCGATGTATTAATGGAAATATGGTACCCTGATATGGAAACATTTGAAAATTGTGCTAAAAGTTTACAAAAACCTGATGTTAAAAAAGAAATTAATGACGATGAAGAAAGAATTTTTGACTTATCTCTAATGCGATCTTATATCGTTGATGAATTTGAATCACAAATATAAAATATCATAATAAAAAGCGCCAGTTAAAGGCGCTTTTTATATTTTAAAACAAAAAATTAATTTTGTTTTGGTATCCAAATTTGACCTAAAATAATCAGGCCTGAAACCACAATGAATGCAATACCTAATGGTAAAGGTATGCTAGCAGCCTCAGTAGTTCCAACATAAGCAATATAACCTTCAGAAGTAGTTGAAATTTCTGTACCATTTGCTTTTAGATCGCTTAAACCCCTAGCTGCAGCAATCCAAGTATTTGCTATAGTTGTAAAATTTATCCATGCAAATGCAAGTATTACAATTCCAAAGGCACTTGAAATAATTTTAGTTAAAAGATTTGTTTCAGGATTGTTTCTTGTGTTTAAAGCAATTCTCATTGAGAGCCAGATAGCAAGGATTGTTCCTATTCCAGTTAAGGCTGATCCAATTCTATTTGAACTCCATAATTGCCAGATTTGATATTCTTCCATAATTTACTCCCTTCTTATTATTATTAATATGATTTAAGACTTTACGATAAACAAAATTAATCAAAAAGACAGGAGAATATCAAAAATTTTATTTTAGAAAATCTAGATTATTAATAATCATAGTGATAAATGGATAATATGAAATTTTTGTTAGTAATTTCTCTATTGATTTCAAATATTGTTTTTGCAAAAGATATTATTTTGTATCCTAAATTTGAAACTGAACCTGTTTTTACCTCTGGCGATGCCGCAGATGATCCAGCATTTTGGTACAATCAAGTTAATCCAGAACAAAGTATTGTTTTTGGTACAGATAAAAAAGCTGGCATACACGCATTTGCTCTAAATGGTGCAAGAATAAAATTTATTCCATCAGGAAAAATTAATAATATAGATATAAGAAAAGATTTTAAATTTGGTGCAAAAGCTTTTTCAATTATGATGGGTTCAAATCAAGATAATAATTCAATTATTGCTTACTTGATAAATGACCAAGGTGATTTTGATACATACAATCAAAATGAAATTTTCACAGAGTTAGATTCAGTATATGGATTTTGTTTATATAGAAGTCCTAAAACAAATTTTACTTATGCTTTTATAAGTGATGCTAAATCTTTAACTATTAATCAATATCATATTTTGTCAATTTTTCCTCTTAAAGGCAGTTTGGTAAGGCAAATTAAAACTCAATCCACATCAGAGGGATGTGTAGCGGATGATGAAACAGGTATTTTATATTTTGCTCAAGAAGATGAACATTCAGGTGTTTATTTTATTAATGCAGATCCAAATACAAAAAATAATGATATTGGAAAAATCGATTTAATTTCAAAAAAAGGGGGATTTATTAATGGTGATACTGAAGGTTTAGCTATTTTAAGATATGAAGAAAATAAGTTATTATTTGCCTCTTCTCAAAGCTCAGATGATTTTACGGTTTATGATCTTAATAATAGAAACAAGTTCATTGGAAGAGTTTCGGTCGGTAAAAAAAATGAAATTGATGGTATCTCAAAAACTGATGGTATTGAAATATTTTCTGGAAAAATTAATCAAGACTTCAAATACGGTATCTTAATTGCCCAAGATGATATGAATATGGAAAAATTCAACTTAAAAGAAAAAGAAATACAAGCCACTAAAGTAAATCAAAACTTCAAAATAGTTTCAATAGACAAAATCATTGATGAATTCTTTGAATAATTTCTACTATCGCGCCGTTTCCATAAGTTCTACTAAAACTCCATCATTGTCTTTTGGATGGATAAAAATAATTGGCGTTCCATGGGCACCAATCCTTGGTTCGTTTAAAACTGTAGCACCTTTTTTTTCCATTTCATTTTTAGCTTCATAGATATCGTTAACTTCAAAACAAATATGATGTTGCCCACCTTTTGGATTTTTATCTAAAAAATTTTGAATTGGAGAATTGTCTCCCATGGGTTCTATTAATTCAATTTGACTATTAGGAAGATTTATAAAACAAAATCTTACTCCTTGATCAGGCATTTCACCAATCTCTGTAATATCTTGGATGTTGTATAAGTTTCTATATGTTTCAACAGCTTTTTTTATCGAGGGAACTGCTACACCAACATGATTCAAAGGTCCTATCATAGGCAAACTCCTGTAAATAAATTGTATAATCGTTTTTAATCATTTCTCTTTACGACCGATTATTAAGACAATAGTATAATAATTAACAAATAAAAGGACAAATTATGCTTAAAGTGCACTTTGCTCCAAATTCTAGGGCCGGAAGAATTATATGGTTACTTGAAGAATTATCTCTCCCTTATGAGGTTAATAAAATGGCTTTTCATCCAAGCGATTTAAAATCCGATGAGCACAGAAAGAGACATCCTTTAGGAAGAATACCAGTTTTAGATGACGGCGATATTCGTATTTATGAGTCAGGAGCAATTATTGAATATATTATTGAAAGGCATAAAAATGGAGGACTTAAACCCTCTATTGAAGATCCCAATTATCCAGAATTCCTCCAATGGTTTCATTATTGTGAAGGTATGGTAATGCCACCAATTAATACAATAGTTGTCCAAACAATACTCTTGCCTAAAGATAGAAGGGATGACACTGCGCTGAATCAAGCTCAGAGATTGTTAACAAAATCACTTGCTCCAGTAAATGAAGCTTTGGATAATAAAGAATACTTAATTGGAGATTTTTCGGCTGCTGATATTATGTTAGGGCATGCTTGTTACATGTCAAATAGAATGGGTTGTGTCACAGATGAGATGGTTAATCTTAAAAACTATGTCGTAAATATATCTAATCGACCTGCCTTTAAAATTGCCATTTCTATGAAATAAATTTTTTATGTTAAATTTTTGGACAATTAAAGTTGTAAGATTTGTAACCTGTTTTTTTGTTTTTGCATGCATTTTTGCAGCTTTTTTTTATCCTGGCGGGAATATTCATGATGCGACCCAGGTAGGCTATTCTTTTACTCATAATTTTCTCAGTGATCTCGGCGGTTTAGAGTCTCATTCAGGTGATAAAAATATGGTTTCCTTTATTCTTTTCAATTTATCAATGATATTATTTTTTCTTGTAGGAATATCCTTTTTACTGGTTCCTGTATTATTTAAAGAAAATAAATCCACATTTATTTTAGCAATAATAGGGTCTTTATTTTTCTTTGTGGGGTCAATCTTTTTTGCCGGAGTTGGCTTCACACCTTATGATCTTTATCTTGATCTGCACATTTTTTTTGCATTGAACTCTTTTCAATTAATGGTCCCTGCATCATTATTATATTTAATAGTCTTTTTAAGAAGTTCTCTAAGTTTTAAATATAGTATAGTAATAGCCTTCTTCTTATTATCTGTCTTTTTGTATGTTATTTATTTAAATTTTGGAGAGAGCCCTTTTAATAGTAAAGAAGCCTTGATCATATCTGCCTCTATACAAAAATATATTGCTTTTTTATCTGTCGCTTCAATATTTTCTCTAACTTTTGGATTTTCTCAACTTTTAAATAAATATTAATTTTTTATTGCAATTAAATTGCAATATCAGACATGAAAAAAAATTCATGTTATATGCAACCATAATTAAATGGAGAAGATTATGGAAGAATTAAATCACGATAAAGTTTGTGAAATCTTGAATGCAATCATGGAGTATGAATTAGCTGGCGTTGTTCGCTACACGCACTCATCACTAATGATCTCAGGGCCAAATAGAATTCCAATAGTTGAATTTTTGCAAGGTCAAGCAACAGAGTCCTTAACTCATGCTCAACAAGCGGGTGAACTTTTGACTGGTTTGGATGGTCACCCAAGTCAAAAAATTGCTAAAATTGAGGAAAGTAATAGACATTCAATTGAGGATATTCTTCAAGAAAGCCTGGATCACGAAATACATGCATTAAATCTATATAAAGAACTTCTCAATTGCGTTGTTGACGCGTCTGTTTATCTAGAGGAATATGCAAGAACAATGATTGGCCAAGAAGAACAGCATTCCATTGAACTTAGAAAAATGCTCAAAGATTATTCTTAACGCATTTATCGTTCAAATTACCAAATTTTCAAACTGTTTTGGAATGATAAAATTCTTTATATAGTTTTAATAAGTCAATACTGATAATTCTGATGAATAAACAATTGGTACTGTTGCTTATTGTAAACCATCCGTATCATGAACTAATTACAAAAAAATAGCTTAAAGGGTGCAATTAGGTTAGTTCCAAACCCAGTTTTTTATGATATAATTTAGGCTATATGAACTCCACTATAAATAAATCAAGAAAATATAATTTTATAGATTTATTTTGTGGTGTTGGAGGTTTTTCATACGGTTTAGAGCAAACTAAAAGATTTCAAGCAGTATTGGCTAATGACATAGATAAGGATATGTGTAATGCTTTTGCACTTAATTTCTCAAAGACTAAAATTTTATCTAAATCCGTTACAGATATAGATTTTATAGATATTAAAAGAAAAAATAAAATTGATGTTATTGTAGGAGGACCGCCATGTCAGGCGTACTCTTTTTCAGGAAAAAGATATAGAAATGATCCAAGAGGTAGTTTATTTTTAGAATATTTCAGAGCTGTTAGAGATATTAAACCACAAATATTTGTATACGAAAATGTTAAAGGCTTATCCTCTTATAAAAATGGATTCATTTTAAGGCAAATTAGATGTTTGTTTCAAAGCATAGGTTACAGTCTGTCCGTTAATTTAATAAATGCTCAAGATTTTGGTGTTCCCCAGTTTAGAGAAAGAATTTTTGTGGTAGGTTATAAAAAAAATTTTCATTATGTTTTTCCAAAAGCTTCAAAAACAAAAAATTTTAATAAGAAACCACTTACTATTAGTGATGCAATTTCAGACCTTCCAAGGGTTAAAAGTAACATGGCCTCAGATGAATATTTATCGAAACCAAAAAATAGTTACCAAAAACTAATGAGACTCAATGCTCCAAAAAAACTTATGGAACATTACGCGCCAAAGCATAATGATAAACTTTTAAATCTCATGAGAAATCTACCAGAAGGGGGAACAAAACAAGATTTACCACTTAAAATAAGACCTAAATCCGGATATCAAAACAGTTATGCAAGATTATGGTGGAATAAACCATCAACGACAATAACAAGAAATTTTGGAACACCTAGCTCTGCTAGATGTATACATCCAAAAGTGGATAGAGCTCTAACTACCAGAGAAGGAGCTAGGTTACAAAGTTTTCCTGATAATTATAAATTCTATGGTTCAAAAGCAAAAAAAAATCTACAAATTGGCAATGCTGTTCCACCTTTATTAGCAAAAAGGATTGCTGAAAGTATTTACTTTACACTTGATAATTCTTGAATAACTTATTTAATCTTAAATTTAACTGGATGTTTAATATCAATAAAAAAAATATTTTAATAACAGGAGCTACAAGTGGTATTGGAAAAACCTCAGCAATCCAATTAGCTAAAATGAATGCAAACATTTTTTTTATTGCAAGAAATCAAACAAAAGCTGAAATATTATGTGATGAAATAAAAACTATATCAGGCAAAATACCAAAATATTTTATTGCAGATTTATCATCTCTTGAACAAATTAGAAAAGCTGCTGAAGACTTTAAATTATTAGATATTCCTCTTCATGTATTATTAAATAATGCAGGTCTAATAAATAATACAAGAAAAGAAACAATTGATGGTTATGAAGAAATTTTTGCAATCAATCATCTTGCTTATTTTTATCTTACTAACTTATTAATTAAGAACCTAAAGTCAGCCTCTAGTGCCAGAATTGTTAATGTTTCATCTGGTGCACATGCTTTTGTAAAAAGATTTAATTTTAAAGATGTTCACTCAAAAAAGAGATATAAACCTTTTCAGGTTTATGGATATTCAAAACTTGCTAATATTTTGTTTACAAAAAAATTATCTAAAATACTTGAAGAGGATAATATTACTGTGAATTGTTTACATCCAGGTGTGGTAGGGACTGAATTTGGTCACAATAATGGTTTATTTCAAAGATTAATTTTTAGCTTAGCTAGGCCTTTAATGCGAAGTGCCGAAAAAGGTGCCGCAACATCAGTTTATCTTTGCTCTTCTCCAGAGGTTTCAAATGTAACAGGTAAATATTTTTATGACTGTAAAGTAGCAAAAACAACAAAATGGGCTCAGAGTATTGAAGATGCTGATAAACTATGGGATTTAAGCTTAAAATTAGTAAAAATTGAATAAAATTTTCCTTGCTTTTAGTTTTTCCTATAGAAATAAGGTAAAATCAATTATATTTTCATAATATGAAAGCAGTTTTAATAATTAATCTGGGTTCACCTAAAAACCTTAACTTAAACTCTATAAAGGATTATCTAACTGAATTTTTATCAGACGATGATGTTATTGATATTCCAAAATTTATACAGAAAATTTTAGTTAAAAATGTTATTGTTCCATTCCGTTCTAAAAAAACTCAAGAAGCATACACTACAATTTGGTCAGATGAGGGGTCTCCATTAATCATAAATACAAATTCATTAGCTAATAAATTGTCAGAGAAAACAAATTATTTTGTTGAGGTAGCAATGCGTTATCAATATCCATCAATTAAAGATGCAGTTGAAAAGTTAATATCCCGTGGTATTGACGAAATAATAGCAATACCGTTATATCCCCACTACGCACAGTCAACCATTTTATCTACAGAAAAAAAAGTAAAAGAGATTGTTGATCGCATTGATAGCAATATAAAATTATCTTTTCTAAAACCTTTTTATAATGAAAATGGTTATATAAATGCATTATCCTCTGTTATTTCAGAGTATTTACCTAAAGATTTTGATCACCTACTTTTTAGTTACCACGGGATACCTGAAAGACATGTTAGAAATACAGATCCAACAAATAATCATTGTCTTAAAGTAAGCGATTGTTGTGCTGTTCCGTCAAGTGCACACAATTTTTGTTATCGTCACCAAGTTTTTGAGACAACTAAGCTCTGTGCTGAAAAGCTAAAATTAGATCAAGACAAGTGGAGTGTATCCTTTCAATCGAGAATTGGTCCTGGTTGGCTAAAACCTTTTACTGATAAAATTTTAGATGAACTACCTAAAAAAAATATCAAAAACCTTGCAGTTGTTTGCCCAGCATTTGTAGCTGATAATCTTGAGACATTAGAAGAAATAAATATTAGAGCCAGGGAACAGTTCTTAGAAAATGGTGGTAATAAATTTACATATATTCCTTGCTTAAATGATAATTACAATTGGGTAGATTTCTTGGGTGATTATATACTTAGTTATGGATAAAAAAGCATATCAAAAATAATTATCGGAGCTGGAAGAATGGAAAATTTTATTTACCCGGGTATATTGAGTAGTATTTCTCTGCTAGTTTATTATTTTACACTTTTACAGGCTGGTTTAGCGAGGGTGAAATATAATATACAAGCTCCCTCTCATGACGGTCCAGAAGAATATGTTAGAAAAGTAAGAGTTCATCATAATACTATTGAACATCTTGTTTTATTTTTACCTGGTTTATGGTTATTTTCGTTTGCAGTTGATCCTATTTGGGCATTTATTATTGGTATTGTATGGCCAATAGGACGAATAAAATACGCATTAGATTATTATAAAGACGCTGAAAAAAGAGGTCCTGGTTTATATTTCAGTATGCCACCAATATATATTTATGTTCTTGGATCATTGATCGGTTTTATTATAAAAATCGTTTCGTAAAAAGGTTTTTTGAATGACTAACTGGGGTATTTTAGGCACTGGCAACATAGCTAAAACTTTTGCATCAGCTATTAAAGGGACCGAAAGATCAAAATTAATAGCTGTAGGAAGTCGATCAAAAGAATCTGCTGATTTATTTGCTTCAACTTATAATTGCATTGGTTTTGATGATTATCAAAAACTTTTACATGATCAAGATATTAATTCCATATACATTTCTACTCCTCATACATCACATTTTGAATTTTCTTATAAGGCGTTAATGAATGGCAAATCTGTTCTTTGTGAAAAGCCTCTTACAATGAATTCTTCAGAGGCAATGTTGTTGTTTAACCTTGCCAAAAAAAAGCAATTACTTTTAATGGAAGCTTTTATGTATCGAATGCATCCTCAAACAGATAAAATTAGAGAATTAGTTCAAGAAAACTTCAAAGGTAAAAAAATAGAAATAAAAGCAAGCTTTGGGTTTAAAGCTAATGTCAAACAAGACCATCGATTACTTAATCCGAAACTTGGTGGTGGTTCTATTTTAGATGTCGGTTGCTATCCTTTATCGATGGCAAGAATGATAGTTGGGTTAATTAACGGTAAAGAATTTATGGATCCAGATGAATACGAAGTTATATCTGAGATAAATGAATATGGAATTGATTTATCATCTGAAGCGAAATTAATATTTTTAGATGGATCATCAGCTTATCTAGCCTCATCAATAAAAGAAAATCTAGAAAACTCTGTTGAGATTACAGATGGAAAAAGAACTCTTTTAGTAAGAGACCCTTGGCATTGTGGTGAGTATAAGAAGAATAATAACTCTCTAATTATTAGTGAAGGTAACAAAAAAATTTCTGAACTAAATATAGATGCTGTGGGTAAAATTTATATAAACGAGATTAATCATTTTGATGAATGTCTAAAAAATAGTGTTGAAAGCATAAAAATATCGCATAAAGACTCATATGGTAACGCTGTATGTCTAGATAAATGGAGAAGATTTGCAGGTGTAAGATATGATTTTGATGAACCTGAGAATAACTTATCATCCTTTAATAAATCTTTATTTGAAAATAAAGAAAATCTAATTCCTAAAATAAAAATTGAGGGTTTAGATAGTAAAGTTTCGAAGTTAGTTTTCGGATGTGATAATCAGATAGATACAAATCATGCTTTTTCAATGTTTGATCACTTTTACTCGATGGGAGGTAATGTATTTGATACTGCATTTATTTATAATGATGGAAAAAGTGATGAATATCTTGGTAGATGGATAAATTCCAGAAACCTAGAAAATGATGTAATTGTTTTAGGTAAAGGCGCTCACACACCTCACTGTTATCCTGAAATCATTCGTGATCAGCTTCTTAAGAGTTTATCTCGATTGAAAATAGACTGCGTAGATATTTATTGTTTACATAGAGATAATCAAGATGTTCCTGTTAAAGAGTTTATCGATGTCTTAAATGAACTAAAGGATGAGGGATTAATAAAAATTTTTGGTGCATCTAATTGGTCTTTGAAGAGATTCCAGGAAGCTATTAATTATGCTGAAAAGAGTAATAAAATTCCTTTTCAAGCATTAAGTAATCATTTTAGCTTAGCTCACATGATAGAGCCAGTCTGGCCAGGGTGTGAAAGCTCTTCAAATGAAGATTTCAGGAAATTTTTGAAGAAAAAAAACATTCCTTTATTTCCTTGGTCAAGTCAAGCTAGGGGTTTTTTTTTAAAAGATACTTCAGATAGAAAATCATATCATTCTGCAGATCCAAACTTAGATGAACAAAAGAGAGTATGGCATAGTGAAGAAAATTTAATGAAAAGAGATAGATGTTTTGCAATGGCTAAGGATAAAGGATTCGAGCCAATAGAAATTGCTCTAGCTTATGTTTTAAATCAAGATTTTCCAGTTTTTCCCTTGATTGGGCCAAGAAATTTATTAGAAACTGAAAGCTCTGTTAATTCGCTAAAAGTTAAACTGACCATGGAGGAAATGAAATGGTTAGATTTAAATTAATTTAAACTTAAACTATATTATAAATGCCTTCTAAATCTTTACCTTTCACTGTAATTTCCTGATTATTTTCCATCCTTTTTAAATGGGCGAGGGTAGACATTGCTGCTGCAGGATGAAGTGATTTATCAACATCTTTATAAATCATCTTTACTATTTCTGAGATCTTATTATTTCCTTTTTTTATAGCGTCAATAATTTGTTTTTCACGGTTTAGCCTATGAGATATATAGTATGATACTAGCTTTTTAGGTTCATCAATAACTGGACCGTGAGTTGGAAAAAACTTCTCTTCTCTTCGAGAAAGCAATTTTTCTAAGGAAATAATATAATCATCCATATTGCCATCGGGGGGAACAATTACTGTAGTAGACCAGCCCATTACATGATCACCAGAGAATAAAATATTTTCATCAAGTAAAGCATAGCAAATATGGTTCGATGTGTGACCAGGGGTATGTAAAGCTTCAATTAACCATTCATCAGTCTCTATTTTATCTCCATCTTTTAATTCTATATCACCTTCAATATTTCGATCATAACCCTCTTCGAAATCATCTTGAGCAAGTTCAACATTACTTAAATTTTTATAATATATCTTTGCTCCAGTTTCAGATTTTAATTTTTTCGCAAGCGGGGAGTGATCGTTATGGTTGTGAGTTAAAAGTATATGAGTAATTTTTTGTCCCGATGTCGCCTTCATTATCGCATTGAAGTGGTCATTATCAATGGGTCCTGGATCTATAACAGCTATATTTTTATTACCTATGATATATGTACCTGTACCAGTGAAAGTAAAACCTCCTGGATTATTAGCAATTACTCTCCTTACAAGTGGTGTTAACTGATCACAAACTCCATATTCAATTGATTTTATAAATTTTTCTAGTTGCATTAGTTTAATGAATATTTCCCATAAAAAACAAAAACTGATAATAATCTTATAAGAATAACTTAAAGTAATAAATTAATAAATATTATGAAATATATTTCTACAAGAGGAAAGGCTCCTGAGTTAGGTTTTGAAGATGTTCTTTTATCTGGACTCGCAAATGATGGTGGTCTTTATATTCCAAAAGAATGGCCAGAGTTAGACTACAAAGATTTACCTACAGCATCATATTCTGAACAAGCAGCATATGTAATCTATCCTTTTGTTAGTGATTTTATTAATTTTGAAGTTTTAAACGATATTACAAGTCAGGCTTATAGTCAGTTTCCTACAAAAAAAGCAATAGATTTGAAAGAAGTTGAAAAAGGAAATTATTTATTAGAGCTTTTTCACGGACCAACGCTTGCTTTTAAAGATTTTGCAATGCTCCTATTAGCTCAATTTTTTGAAACTTCATTAAGTAAGAGAAATAAATCAATAACTATACTAGGCGCTACTTCAGGAGATACTGGTAGTGCCGCGATTGAAGCTTTTAAAGATAATAAACATTGCACTGTTTTCATATTATTCCCTAAAGGAAGAGTATCTGAAATACAAAGAAAACAAATGACAACTGTTGATAGCGCCAGCATTTATCCAATTGAAATTGATGGAACTTTTGATGATTGTCAAAATCTTGTGAAACACTTATTCCAAAATCTTGAATTCAAAGAAGAGGTTAGTCTTGGAGCAATTAATTCAATAAATTGGGCACGCGTAGCAGCCCAAATTGTTTACTATTTTTCAACATTTCAGCAATTACAATCAAACAAAGTTTCATTTTCAGTTCCAACAGGAAATTTCGGAGATGTCTTAGCCGGATGGGTCGCAAAAAAAATGGGATTACCTATTGATAAGTTAATTGTTGCAACAAATGACAATGATATTTTAGATCGAGCAATATCTAATGGCGACTATTTTCAAGAAGAAGTAAAGGCTACTACATCTCCAAGTATGGATATTCAAATTTCAAGTAATTTTGAGAGGCTATTATTTGAGTCTTTAAATAGGGACTCAGCAAAATTAAGAAATTTATTCAAAGAACTAAATGAAAATAAGGGTTTTCGAATTAGTAATGATGCTCTTGCCTTCATTAGAAATGATTTTAAATCAGGTAAGGCAAGTGAAGAAATAGTAAAAGATACGATTTCACGGATCCATAAAGCTTCCAATATAATTATTGATCCACATACCGCAGTGGGATTTTATGCGTCTGCAAGTGAATTAAATTTTAATGTACCGATGGTTAATTTAGGAACAGCTCATCCCGCTAAATTTTCAAAAGCAGTTATTGATGCAATAGGTCTTGAGCCAGAAATTCCCGATAGAGTAAAAAATATAATCAATAAAAAAGAGAAGTTTACTCAATTAGAAAATAATTCAGAAACCCTAATAAGTTTTATAAGAAAGCATACAAATGTTTAGATATAAAAATCCCATATTTTTATTTTTGTTTTGTATCTTAAGTATACCTTTGCTGTCTAAAATTATTACAATAGATTCACATATCGATATTCCTTTTGATTATATGGAAAACCCTGAGCATGATCCTGGAAAAATTACTGATATGCAGGTTGATCTGTATAAAATGAAAAAGGGCGGTTTAGATTCCGGTTTTTTTGTTGTTTATGTTCCCCAAGGACCATTGGATAAAGCAGGATTTAAAAATGCACGGCTTCTTGCAGAAAAAAAATTTCTAGCAATTTCAAAAATGATTAAAACATATTCTAATCAAATTGGACTTGCCTTGGCGCCAGAAGATATTATTCAACTAAAAAATAATAAACTTTTATCAGCAGCAATTGGAATAGAAAATGGATATGTAATTGGCGAGGATCTGTCATTATTAGATTATTACTATTCTCTTGGAGCCAGATATATGACATTAACTCATATAGGTCACAATCAGATAGCAGATAGCTCAATACCAAGTAAAAGATTAAATGATGAGAAGGAATTGCATAGTGGAATTTCTGCTTTTGGGAAGAAAGTGATAAGAAGAATGAATAAACTTGGAATGATGATTGATATTAGTCATATTTCAGATAAAGCATCACTCGAAGCAATAAAATTATCCTCAGCGCCTGTCATTGCCTCTCATTCATGTGTAAAATCAATTGCAGACCATCCTAGAAATATATCTGACGATTTACTTTATGCACTTAAGGAAAATGAGGGTGTAATTCAGATAACAGCATTTGCAAATTATGTTAAAGTTAATAATAATCGGTTTAACTCTATAATTAGTCTTGGTAATAAGGTTGCAAAACTTTATGGTGATGACAATTTTAACCCATCATTGCACTCAAATAAAAGAGAATATCTTGAGGGGATAGAAAATATAAATATGAAATTTCCAATGCCAGATATTGATGATTTTATAGATCATATAGATTATGTTGTTAAACTTATTGGTATTGATTATGTCGGTATTTCCTCTGACTTTGGTGGAGGAGGAGGAATTAGTGGATGGATTGATGCTTCAGAGACTAAACTACTAACACATAAGTTGAAAGAAAGAGGTTATTCACCCAAAGAAATTGAAAAAATTTGGGGTGGTAATATTCTTCGTGTTTGGAAAAGAGTTGAAGATATTGCGAGCAATACCTAAGCTAATCCACTTCTATTAGATAGTTTATTTATATTAAAACCTATTCCTTCAATTGCTCTTTCCCACATGTTGTTATAATTACCATCAAATATTAATTTTTCATCAGCATTTGATATTATCCAGTCATTTGATTTAAGTTCGTTTTCAAGTTGTCCTGGAGACCAGCCACAACATCCGAGATATAAATTTACTCCAGAGTTAATCTCTTCTAAACACAATGAAGATAAAGAGTCCTTAGACGAATTTAGAAAACAATTTAGACCATTTATCTCAATACTGTCTTCCAAAATTACACCAGAATTATGCAATAAAAAACCTTTATCTATTGAGACAGGACCACCATTAAAAATTGGAATATAAGCATTTGAACTTATTTGACTTATATTCATATCTTTGAGGACATCCTTAAGATTTATTTTATGCGGTCTATTTAATACAATTCCCATTGCACCTTCAGATGAAAAATTAATTAATAATATAACTGATTTTGAAAACCTTGGATCAGGCATTGATTTCGAAGCAATCAATAAGCTTCCTTCAAATGTAATGTTTTTATCCATTTTTCATCAAAAATTAGTGACTAATTTATATCATAATATATATACTAAGTTATCTGCATAAGTAGGTATAAAATCATTTTTAATATATTAGGAGAAAATTATGGCTATACAAGAAGGAGATAAAATTCCTGAAGCAACTGTTCATCATATGACGGATACAGGACCAACACCTATAACAACAAGTGAATTATTCTCGGGAAAAAGATCAGTTCTTTTCGCAGTTCCTGGCGCATTTACTCCAGGTTGTTCAATGCATCATTTACCCGGTTTTATAGATCATTCTGATGAAATTCTAGGTAAAGGTGTAGATCAAATAGTTTGTTTATCAGTAAATGATCCTTTTGTAATGGCTGCATGGGGTAATGATAAGGGCACAGGCGATAAAATGCTTATGGTTGGTGATGGTAACGGTGAACTCACGGATGCACTTGGATTATCGATGGATGGCTCTGGTTTTGGTCTTGGCAAAAGATCATTAAGATATTCGATGATAATTGATGATAATTTGCTAACAAAACTTAATGTTGAAGATAACCCGGGAGAAGTTGCCATATCAAGTGCTGAAACTATTCTTAGTCAATTATAGATTTTCTAAAGCAGAACGAGCAAGATAATCTGCTTGCTCGTTTCCAGCATTACCTGCATGACCTTTTACCCATACCCACGAAATATTTTTATCTTTTATAGCTTCATCAAGACGCATCCATAATTCCTTATTCTTTACATCTTTTTTATTAGCTGTTTTCCAATTATTTTTTTTCCAGTTCGATATCCAACTTGTTATGCCATCTTTTACGTAATTCGAGTCCGTATATAAAGTGATTTCATAATCTTTATCTATTTCTTCTAACGCTTTAATTGCAGCCATAAGCTCCATACGATTATTCGTAGTTTCTCTATCTCCTCCTGATAATTCTATATTTTCATTTTCTATTTTAATAAGAACACCCCAGCCACCAGGACCAGGATTCCCTGAGCATGCGCCATCAGTATATATATCAACTTTTTTATTCATTAAACGCCATATTCTCCAGGATCATTTATCTCTTTATGAAAATCAAGAATTTTAATAAATTCGTTTGGGTTTTTAGGGGTTACCAATACTTTTTCATCGCTAACTTTCCAATCAATAAGCCGAGTTAATAGAAATCTCAAAGCAGAGCCTGAGCATAATATGGGTAATTTTTCTATCTCATCATTCCTTAATTGTCTTTCTTCTTGATACCCGTTTAAAAGGTTTCGCGATAACAAAATATCAAACTCACCATCCCTAAAACACCACGCATTGATACATATACTTAAGTCGTAGGATAAAAAATCATTACATGAAAAACTAAAATCGATAACCCCAGAGATTTGATCATCATGAAAGAGTATATTATCTGGAAAAAGATCTGCATGAATAATTCCACTTGGTAAGTCTTTAGGCCAATTTGAACATATTCTGTCATACTCTTCATATATATTTTTGCTGAGATCCTTTGAAAATTTTTCTGCATTAGTTGTTGAATTTTCAATCAATTTTGAAAAACTCCTAAGCCCTATTGGATTTTTTCTATTAATTTCTAAGCTGGTACTAATATTGTGCATCTTTCCTAAAATTAGGCCAAGCTGATAAGCTTGTTTTTCAGTCACAGAAGGAGTTGATGATCCATCCAAAAAGGTTAATATCGATGCTGGTTTATCTAAAATTTCTGAGAATAATTTATTTTTATTCTTTAATGGAAGGGGGCATTTAATTCCATTTGATGATAAATAAAACATATATTCTAGAAAAAACGGAATATCCTTTTTTTCAACTCTATCTTCGTAAATTGTTAGAATAAATGAACCTTTTTCTGTTTTTAATTTGTAATTAGTATTTTCAACACCTTCTGATATGCCCTCATATTCAATCAATTTACCTATTTCATAGTCATTAATAAAAAGGTTTATGTCCTCTAAAGATATATGTGTGTAAACTGCCATTTATTACTCATTTAATTCTTTTGGTATTTTAAATGTTATATTTTCTTCAGCAACTGAGACTTTTTTAATCTCTATATTATATAATTGATTCAATTCATTAATAAACTCTTGAATTATTATATCTGGTGCGCTTGCACCAGCCGTTAAACCTATCTTTTGTTTTTTTTCAACTAACTTCCAATTTACTTCAGATAAATCTGATATTAAATATGTTTTGTCACAACCAGATTTTTTTCCAACCTCAACCAATCTTAATGAATTTGACGAATTGTTAGCTCCGATGACATAAATTAAATCACATTTGCTCGCAATAGACTTTATTGCCAATTGCCGGTTTGTAGTTGCATAACAAATATCTTCTTTTGGAGGTTGAATAATATTTGGAAAAATATATTTTAACTCATCTATGATTTCTTTAGTATCATCGACTGATAATGTGGTTTGAGTGATTAGAGCCACCTTTTTGTAGTCAGTTTTTTCTAACTTTTTAATGTCTTGTTTGTCTTGAATTAAAGTAATTGCATCCAACGGAATTTGCCCCATTGTTCCTATAACTTCTGGATGACCTTCATGACCAATAAGAAATATATGGGCACCATCCTTGTAAAGTCTTTTTGCTTCATTATGAACTTTTATAACTAGAGGACAAGTTGCATCAATAAACGGCATTTCTTTCTCATTAGCTTCAATCAAAACACTTTGAGGAATTCCATGAGCAGAAAAAATTACCCTAGATCCTTTAGGGGCATCTTGAAGGTTTTCAATAAATATTACACCCTTGGACTCTAAATCTTTTATTACCCAAGGGTTGTGAACAATTTCGTGTCGTACAAAAATTGGCGGTCCATATTTTTCTAGTGATAGTTCAACAATATTTATTGCACGATCAACACCAGCACAAAATCCTCTAGGGTGAGGTAAATATAATATTTTTTTTAATTTTAAGTTCATTTTATGTCTGATTTAACTAATATATGTTTATTATACAAATTTATTAACTTATTTAAGAATTAATATTTTCTTGGAAAATAATATGTTTAAAAAATATTCAATAATATCTTCATTATTTCTTTTGATTAGTTGTTCTGACTCTGCTTACTTTGACCCTGGTCCATGCCCAAGAGCTGCTATACTAAAAGGGAGTGAAACAAAAGAAATAGACAGATCAGATCTAATCATTGAATTAAATAGGACGATAATGATTTGTGAATACAATTTAAGGAGGAAAAATATTAATTTTGATGTTGGTATTTTTGGCGATGTTATTAACAGTGATACTGTAAACTTAGAGAATTTAAGTATTAATCTCTTTATAGCATTTATTGGACCAGATGATACAGTTATAGATAAGTGGTCTAAAATTGTTTCTGTGAAATTGAATAATAAAAAAATAAGCTCTTTTTCAATTCCGATAGAGGGACTTAGGTCAAAAATTGAAGAGGGTAGAACAGGTTCATCATATAAAGTCCTGATTGGCCTTGAATAACAAAATTGACAAAATCTTATATGTGTTTAATTATATAAGAAGAATCAAGTGATTCTTGATATTTGCGGGAGAGACTTTTATAGCGCCGAAGGAGCAACCGCCCTCGGAAACCTCAGGCAAAAGGACCGCAATTATCATAAAACTCTGGAAAGTAAGTTTTATACTTCTCCGACGGGGTAAGCAATTTAGGTTGCGAAATCTCTCAGGGTCCAATGACAGAGGAGGGCAGTTGGAAACAACTATTCTGTCATGGAGATTATATGTCTGAGGCTTATTGGGGTTTAGAACAAAATCTTAAAACCACCCCTTTATACAAAATACATAATGATTTTAGAGCAAAATTAGTACCTTTTGCAGGATATCAGTTACCTATTCAATATGAGAACGGAATTATCGCTGAGCATAATCATACAAGAAATTCTGTAAGTATTTTTGATGTTTCACATATGGGACAGATTAAAATATCAGGACCAATGATTCATGAGGCAATGGAAAAGATACTTCCCATTTCTTTTTCCAAGATAGCTCCAGGTCAAATTAAATATACACAATTTCTTAATAACGAAGGTAAGATTATTGATGATCTGATGATCTGTAGAGCATTTGATAATGATCATGTTTGGCTTGTCGTTAATGCAGATTGTACCCATAAAGACCTAGATCATTTATGTGAAAATCTAAATAAAAACTATAAAATTGAATTGATTGAAGATAGAGCTTTAATAGCCTTACAAGGACCAAAGTCGTCAAATATTTTAAAGACTTTTTTTCATGAAATCGATGATATGCCCTTCATGACAGCTGACTGGTTTAATTATAGTAATGAAAAATTTTTTATTTCTAGATGTGGATATACTGGTGAAGATGGTTATGAGATATCGATAAAAGATAGATATGCAGAAAAATTCATAAACGAACTTTTACAATGCGAAGATGTAAAACTTGCTGGCTTAGGTGCTAGAAATTCTTTAAGAATGGAAGCAGGGCTCTGTTTGTATGGAAATGATATATCATCTTATGTATCACCAATCGAAGCTGGTTTAACATGGTCTATTCCAAAAGAAAGAATCAAAGATGGCGGTTTTATCGGCTATGAACCTATAAAAAAAGATATAGAAAATGGAGTTGAAAGAAAATTAGTTGGTATTAGGCCTTTAAGTAAAATTCCAGCAAGAGAAGGAACGCAAATTTTTGATAAACATGAAAAAAAAATTGGGGAAATTACTAGTGGGGGGTACTCTCCCACG
>CEPA01168045.1_pt1 | contig 21102 bp, 19 predicted proteins | sample 356241 | NCBI WGS metagenome assembly CEPA01 (sample SAMEA2620542, study PRJEB7988) | marine metagenome | biome: marine biome (ENVO:00000447); feature: surface water layer (ENVO:00002042); material: "saline water (ENVO:00002010), including plankton (ENVO:xxxxxxxx)" | depth 5 m
AAAAGATATGCCAGCAATTATAACAAACAAATTTAGAGTTCACAATAGTGAACAATTTAGAGAAAGTTTTACCGAAACAGCAGGTAACACTTACTACCTTTCTATTGGTAGACCAATGCCATATGGTACTGCTTCAAGACCAGATAACCGTACAGAAAACGAAGGAACAGACGCAAGTCCTATCACACCTACAGATACAGAGAATACACAAAACTTTACTTATGATGATATGCTGGCTGCAAAGAAAATTGACTCAAGTAATATTTCGATAGTTATTCCTAGAAGAAACTGGACAACTGGTACCGTTTACGATTATTACAGACATGATTATGGTGATTACTTAACAGGTACAACAACTGCTAATACATCAAATAGTGGAGCGGCTACTTTATTTGACGCAACTTTTTATGTATTAACTTCAGCAAGAAATGTTTATAAATGTTTAGACAATAACGGTAACGCACAATCAACCGTTGAACCTACAGGAACATCAACATCAATTTTATCACTTGCAGATGGTTATAAGTGGAAATATATGTACACTTTATCTGCTTCACAACAAGCAAATTTCTTATCTACAGATTTTATGGCAGTAGCAACAAATTCAACCGTTTCAGCGGCCGCTGTAGATGGCGCAATCAATATTTGTAAAATCAAAACTGCCGGTTCAGGTGGTACAGACGGAACATTTACAAACATTCCTATTAGAGGTGATGGAACAGGCGGTATCGCAACCGTTGTTGTTTCTTCAGGTGCAGTAACCTCGGTAACAATGACAAGTGTAGGTTCAGGCTATACTTATGGATATTTACCAAACGCAAAAATCGTATCTAATGGTTCTACAAACTTAACAGGTGCAGAGATTGATGTAATAATTGAACCAAAAGGCGGACACGGATTTAACGCAGTAGAAGAGTTAGGCGGTTTCTTTATTATGCTTAACGCTTCTTTAGAAGGAACAGAATCAGCAAACTCTGGTGATGTTACGGTTGCAAATGACTTTAGAAAAGTTGCATTATTAAAAGACCCTAAAACTTCAGGTAATGCTTCTACAGCAACAACAATGAGAGCAACCAAAGCAATTAAATTAGCAGGAGTTTCAGGAACATTTCAAGCAGACGAGAAAATAACTCAAGCGACAACAAACGCTGTTGGTAAAGTCGTAGAATGGGACGCAACTAATTCAATCTTGTATTATGTACAAACAAGATTTTTAAACGAAGGTGTTGATTCTGGAGGCAGTAAAGTTGCTTTCAGTACAAACGCTACGGTAACAGGTGCAACTTCAAATGCTACAGGTAATCCTGATACGGGACATTCAGCAACTACTAACAATGTTGTATTCAACTCTGGTTTTGCAACCGCTGAAATTGACTCAGGTTCTGGACAAGTTTTATATGTTGAGAATAGAGCACCAATTACTAGAGCGGCTGACCAGACGGAGAATATAAAGTTAATCGTTGAGTTTTAAGGGGAGTTAAATGCCAAGTCCAACTGATTTTAACCTCTCGCCTTATTATGATGATTATGCTGAAAGTAAAAACTATCATAGAATACTTTTCAGACCTTCATTTGCTGTACAGGCAAGAGAATTAACACAATCACAAACTATCCTTCAAAATCAAATTGAAAGGGTATCAGACCATCTTTTCCAACAAGGTGCTATGGTCATACCTGGCGAAATTGGTTATGATTTAAATTACTATGCAGTTAAACTAACTTCATTTACAGATACAGCATTAGCCGGTATTACATTATCAGATTTTAAAGGTCTTACTTTAACAGGTGGTACTTCAGGTGTTCAAGCAGTTTGTATTGAAACTGAACCTACAGATGGTACAGACCCTAATACTTTATATGTCAAGTATCTAAAAGCAGGTACAGACAATATCGCTCAAGCGTTTACAGCCGGCGAAACAATTACAGCCTCAGCAACAATTAACGGTGCAAACACAACTGCTCAAGCGGTTGTAAATACAACAGCAACTGGTTCGGCTGCTGAAGTTCAAGAAGGTGTATATTATATAAATGGATTTCATGTTCAAGTTTTAGGTCAAAGAATTTTACTTGACAAATACACAAACAGACCTTCTTATAGAGTTGGTTTAAGTGTAGTTGAGTCTTTTCAAACTTCAAATGATGACGCAACTTTAAATGACAATGCTCAAGGTACATCAAACACAAATGCTCCTGGTGCAAACAGATTTAAAATTCAATTAACACTAACTAAAAAAACAATTTCATCAGCTGAAGATAATAACTTCATAGAATTATTAAGACTTAAAGATGGTCTTATTCAAAACCAAGTTAGAACAACAGAATATGCCGTATTAGAAGATACTTTTGCTAGAAGAACATTTGACGAATCAGGTGATTATGCAGTAAAAGATTTTGATTTAGATTTAAGAGAACATCTACAATTAGGAAATAATAGAGGTATATTTACGGCCGCTTCAGGTGGTTCAGAGGCAAAAGTAGCTGCTGGATTATCTCCAGGAAAAGCATATGTTCGAGGTTATGAAATAGAAACTATTGGTACTTCTTTTGTTGATATAAACAAAGCAAGAAGTTTTGATACTCAAAATAACTTTAACACTAGATTTGATATTGGTAACTTTGTTAATGTAACAAATGTTTTTGGTTCGCCTGACATTGGTTTCGTAACTGGTGATATTGAGGCATTTAAATTAGTAAATCTATTTAAAACTCCTTCAGCTTCAAGAGGAACACAAAATGCTGGTGCAGAATCAGGTGTAAATAATATTGGTGTTGCTAAGAGTAGAGGTTTTGAATTTAGTTCAGGTTCAGCTGCTTCAAATGTATTTTCAAGTTCTTCATTAACATCAGCAATTTATAAACATTATCTATTTGATATAGAGATGTTTACACATTTAAATATTTTAACTGCTCAATCATTTACAAATGGTGAATCAATAACAGGTAGTGTTTCAGGTGCTAGTGGTACTTACATGCAACAAAGCACAACTGAAACTGGCGCAGTATCAGGTATTTCAGTTGCAAATCCAGGTGTTGTAACTGCTACAGGTCATAATTTAAAAGAAGGCCAACAAGTCAAATTTTTATCGCCTAGTTTTTCAGTAGGCGGTGTTGCAGTAACAACTAACGATATATTTACGGTTAGAAATCCTGGGTCAAATACATTCCAATTATTTGGTGCAGACGGAACAACATCTCAAAATGTTACAGCGTTTACATCTTCAGGTAATTATACTCATGGTGTTGCGATTGTATCTGCCGTAACAGGAACATTTGTACCTGGTGAAACAATTACAGGTGGTACTTCAGGTAACACAGCAGTAATACAATCAAACGCAGTAGGTTTTCCAGCAGTCAGGTCATTTGATTTCAGTCAAGTAAAACAAGTTGGTATGGCAGGTTCTCCTGTTTATACAGCTGATACAGCTCTTGATGAAACAAATGGTAATCAATTAATTTTATCAGGTAATATAAACCATTCAGCAGGTTCAACAATTGTACAAGGTAACAATACAAGATTTTTAACAGAGTTAGAACCTGGCGATATAGTTGAAGCAGTTGATGTAACTGGTACCGTAAGAACAGCGACAATTGAGTCAATTCAATCAAATGTATTATTACAAGTTACGGCAACATTTAATGGTTCAAACGCCATATCTTCTGGTGTTTTAATTAGAAAAAGAACAAAATTACAAGACGCAAGTAAAAATACTTCAGTATTTAAATTACCATATGACTTTATAAAAACATTAAAAACTACAGCTAATTCAGGAATTACTGATACAAACTTTGCAGTAAGAAGACATTTTACAGGAACATTATCATCAAACGGTGATGTTACAATTACTGCTGGTACTAACGAAACATTTAGTTCACTATTAGAAAAAGATTTTGCAGTTTCTATAATGACAACTGGTTCTGGTGGTACTGGTGCTGTGGGTGATGTATTAAGTTTAACAGGAAATAATCATTTAGGTAATCCAATATTTACATTAGGTGGTTCGCCTACAGGTAAAACTTTAAAACTTGACTTTGGTACAAACTATGCAGGACATAAAGTAAAAATACTTGCAACTATTTCAAGGTCAGTAGCAAACTCTAAAACAAAAACATTAACATTAAATTCAAGTGTACAAATTGCTACACAGGCATTAGCACAGGCACCACAAATTAGTTTAGGTAAGGCAGATATCTTTGCTCTAAAATCTGTTAAGATGTCTTCTAACTTTTCTACTAACGCCAATTCAGGTGATACAGATATCACAAATAGATTTGAGTTAGACAATGGTCAAAGAGATAACTTTTATGATATTGGTAGAATTAAATTAAAATCAGGTGAATTACAACCTAGTGGTAGATTATTAATAACTTTCGATTTCTTTGCTCATGGTTCAGGAGATTATTTTGATGTTGACTCTTATTCAGGTCAAATTTCATATGCAGATATTCCGTCATATACTTCCGATACTACAGGTAAAGTTTTTGAATTAAGAGATGTTATTGATACAAGACCTAGAGTAGATGACGCTTCAACAATTCTTTCAGGTTCAAGTGCTGGTGATAGGTCATATGATGGTTCAGGTGCAGCTACCGTAGATGTTATAAAATTTAATACAGATGTATCTTCAGATTTTGAATATTATTTACCTAAAATAGATAAAATATTTTTAGATAAAGAAGGAAATTTTGTTGTTGTAGAAGGTGCTAGTTCACTAGACCCACAAACTCCAAAAGAGTTAGATAGTGCAATGCATTTATACACATTAGATATTCCTGCTTACACGGTTTCGCCAGACGATATTAAAATTACTAAACAAGACAATAGAAGATTTACCATGAGAGATATTGGTAAGTTAGAGGGTAGAATTGAAAACCTAGAATACTATACTCAATTGTCAATGTTAGAACAATCAGCACAATCTTTACAGATACAAGACTCAGCTGGTTTTGATAGATTTAAAAACGGATTTATTGTAGATAACTTTACAGGACACAATATTGGTGATGTAGGTAATATTAACTACAAAGCGGCTATTGATATGTCGCAAGGTGAATTAAGACCTACATTTAACGAGGACGCAGTTCAATTAGTAGAGTCAGATGATGACGGTACAGCAATCTTATCAACTGATAGGTCAGATGGACAATATCAAAAAACAGGTGATGTATTAACTTTACCTTATACAGAGTCAATTTTAATCGACCAACCTTTTGCAAGTAAAACGGTCAATGTTAACCCATTTGATGTATTTACATGGGCAGGTACCGTTGAGTTAACACCTCCAGGTGATGAATGGAAAGAAACAGAAAGAGCGCCACAAATTGTTATTAATAACACAGGTGGTTTTGATACATTAGTTTCAGGTTTAGGAAACTCAGCATTACAAGGTGTTGAAATAGGAACCGTATGGAATGATTGGCAAGATTTCTGGTCAGGTGCTCCTAGAGATGTATCAACTAGAGATACTTCAGGTAACCAAAGAGCAGGAAGAAGAGTTTTTAGAACAACTGAAATTACTTCCGAACAAACCGTTAGACAGACAAGGTCAGGCGTTAGACAAAGATTAGTTCCTCAAGTAGTAAGAAATTCAATCGGTGACAGAATAGTCAATGTTGCATTTGTGCCATTTATTAGAGCAAGAAATGTATCATTTGTTGGTACTAGAATGAAACCAAATACAAGAGTTTACGCATACTTTGATAATATTGATGTATCAACTTATGTTACACCAGCAGGTGGTTCACTCGGTGGAAATTTAGTTACAGACGCAGCCGGCGCCGTGTCAGGTGTATTTGCAATACCTGACCCTAAAGTAGATTCAAATCCAAGATGGCGTACAGGTGAAAGAGTATTTAGATTAACAAGTTCAGCTACAAACGATAGAAGTTCAGATGTAGAAACTTCAGCAGAAGCAGATTATACTGCTAGAGGTTTATTAGAAACGGTAGCAGAAACAATTATTTCAACTAGAGAGCCAAGACTAGTAAGAGAATCAACTTCAGAAAATAGAAGTATTGTTAGAACATCAACAAGGGACGCAACTAGAACGGTTGGTTGGCATGACCCATTAGCTCAAACATTCTTAATTGATGACAAAGGTGGTGTCTTTATAACTTCACTAGATTTATTCTTTAGTACAAAAGACTCAAACATTCCTGTTACGGTTCAAATTAGAGAAGTTGTAAACGGATATCCAGGTTCTAAAATTTTACCTTTTGGTGAAGTAACTTTAAATCCTAATCAAGTTAGTACAAGTGCTGACGGTACGGTTGCAACTAAATTTACATTCCCAGCACCTATTTACATTCAAGAAAATGTTGAGTATTGTTATGTAATTATGGCAATGACTAATAACTATAATTGTTATGTTGGTAGATTAGGTCAAACAGCAATCGGTACTAATAGAACAATATCACAACAACCATATGCTGGTGTTATGTTCAAATCTCAAAACGGTTCTACATGGACTGCTGAACAAAACGAAGATATTAAATTTACAATGAGAAGAGCAGAGTTTGAAAATGTTACAGGTTCAATTACATTATCAAATGATACTTTACCTTCAAGAACATTAAAAACTAATCCTATTAGAACAACAAACTCGTCAAGTGTTATTAGAGTTTTCCATCCAAACCATGGTATGCATGGCACAGATAACAATGTTACAATTTCAGGATTACCAAGTGGTACTTACAATGGTATTGCACACTCCGATATTAACGGAACATTTACAAGTATTTCAAATGTAACTTTAGATAGTTACGATATAACAACTTCAGGAACGGCAACTGCTACAGGTGATGTAGGTGGTCAAGCCGTTGTTGCAACACAAAATAGACTTTATGATGTATTGAATTTAAACTTGGCAACCATGACGGTTCCAGAAACATCAATAGCTTATAGTGTGAGACCTACAACTGGTAAATCAATTCATGGTGCAGAATCAGAATTTGCATTGACAGCTGCTGTAAATTCTCAATCAGTTATTGCAAATGATAATATTTACTTTACTTCACCTAAAATGGTTGCAAGTGAAATAAATGAAACTAACGAGATGAATGGTCAAAAATCATTACTAGTAAATTTAACATTCAATACTACAAATACTAAATTATCACCAGTTCTTGATATGCAAAGAATGAGTGCGTTTGTAATTCAAAACAGAATAAACTCAGCAACAAGTGGTAATACACCAAACTTTGTAGCAGATACAGCCGCTACTGGTGGTTCATCAGCTGCTCAATATATAACTAGACCGATTGTGTTAACAAATCCTTCAAGTGCGTTAGACATAAGATTGACAGCAAACATTCGTTCAAGTTCAGATGTAAAAGTTTTCTACAGAGGGTCAAGTTCAGATGAAGTTAGAAATATTAATGACTTATCTTGGACTCCTTTCAATACAGATGGTGGTCCAGACACAGCATTAATACCTGCTGAAGATGATACAACATTTAAAGATTACAGATATTCAGCAACTGGCATAAATGACTTTACAGCCTTCCAAATTAAAATTATTATGAAAGGAACAATATCATCATATCCGCCTAGAATTAAAGATATGAGAGGTATTGCGTTAGCTGTATAATGAGTGATAAGTATTTAAAAGTTGAAGGTCATACAAGTTTAGTTAGAGATACATGGTCTAATGGTATTGTAAATACAAATGTTAGTGAGTATCAGCAATATATGGCAAGAGTAAAAGCAAGAGAACAACAAGGCGACCAAATTAGAAATGCAGTTAAAGAGATAAATACTTTAAAAGCAGAATTAAGAGAAATAAAAGGTTTAATAAAAGAGTTAGTCAATGGCAGTTAGACAAATAGCAATAACAGATACACTAGAAACATTTAGACAGCAGTTTAATGCTTTGTCTGGAACAGACTTTGGTGATATCGCAACACTAGACGCTTCAATTTCATCTACAAGTATTGTGGGTGCAATGAATGAAGTTGTTAGTCTAGTTACTTCTGCTGAAGGTATCTTTGTTGAAGACGCTTCATCTACTAGACAGGTTTTAGGTGCAGGTGAAACATTAAGATTTTTTGGTACTTCAAATCAATTAGACATGACCGTATCAGCGCCTGATACCGTTACCGTTTCATTAACAAACAATGTTACAATACCAAACAACTTAACCGTAACAAATGCTTTAGACGCCGTTTCACTTTCAGCAGGAACAATTACAGGTACAGGTGGCACACATACACTAGGTACAATTGAATTGTCTGGTAATGAAATTAGGTCTACAGACTCTACAGAATTAAAAATAAATGACAACTTTCAAGTATCTGGAATTATAAAAAGTGGTGATACAAGAATAAATCCATCAGCTACCGTAAATATTGATTCGCTTACAGACAATTTGACGGTAGGTTCTAACTTGACTATGGCACAAAATAAAAATATTTTGTTTGAAGGCTCTTCGGATGATACTAACGAAACTACTTTAACCGTAGAAAATCCAACAGCCGATAGAACAATTACTTTACCTGACTCAACTGGTACCGTGGCATTGACAAATACGACAGGATATGCAAGCTCTAGTATATTTGCTAATATAGCAACTTTAGTAATTTACAATAGTTCAGGTACAGCAGTTAAGACTATTAAAGGTTCAGTAAATTAAAATGATGGAAAAAGATTATGGCAGTAAGAACACCTTTATACAATAACAACGGCAATCTTCAAGATATGACCACAGCAATGGTCACTAATCTTGTTAATCAAACAATCTATCAATACTCACTTTTACCAGGTACATCTTTATCGGTTGTAAACTCTGGTGGTTCTTTAGGTAATCTTACAGATACAAGACTACAGGCAGGTATAAGTTCAAGTGGTGTTTCATCTTACCCTAGTGAAGCTGCAACGGCAGAGCCAAGTGTAGTTACCGTTACATACGGAAAAATTAATCAAGTAAAAGCTGCATTTACTCCTACTGCTGACACAGGAAGAACATGGCCGGTTTATAGAACGGCAGCTAACGAAATTCAATCAATGACATTACAAGATGTCAAAGATACTTTTTTACACCCAGCAATTGACTCTTTAGTTTCAGGTAGTACAGGTTCTGCTCAAGGCGGTACTTATTTTATCAGCACATCTTTAAGTGTAGCAGGTGCAACTTTAATGAGTAGCACACCTATATTTTCAGATACAAGAGCAAATGTTTCGGCTTACACGGCAGGTGGTATGCCAGAAAGTTTAGACCAACCACAAACTATAACAAATTATTATTTACATGTATGTAATGGTGCAAATTCAACATACACACCACCAATGTTTTTAACTGCTTCACACGACATACAAGAATATTCAACAGCGAGTTGGGGTAGTTTAATTCAAGAATGGATTAGATATACAGCTGCACAATCAACAGAGGGTTACCAAATCAATTATAGTTACACTTCAGGTACAAATAGAGGCACAGGCATGGGTGATACTAGATTAAATGGTTCAGGTAATTATCAACAAAGATTTATTAACGCTAACGATTACAGAGCTCAGGAGTTTCCAAACGGTACTGCTATAAGTATCAATACATATTATTTAAAAATTAGTAAAGTTTAATTATTAACAAGGTGATTATGAATGAGAATATTATTAACAGGTAGTGAAGGCTTTGTCGGCAAAAACATACGAGAAAGATTAACTCAACACGAATTCGTTTGTATAGATAGAAAGATAGGTTATGATGTAATGACCTGTGCTTTACCTACAGACATTGACCTAGTTATACATTTAGCCGGTAATTCAGGTGTTAGAACAAGTTTAGATAACCCTACTGAATATTGGAAAAATAATGTAATTGCTAGTCAAAGATTATTCAAATTTTATTCTACATATAAAGATGTTAGAATATTATATGCAAGTTCAAGCACGGCAAAAGAACCTTGGAAAAATCCTTATGCTATGAGTAAATATGGCATGGAGATGATTGCACCTGAAAATAGTTTAGGTATGAGATTTACAACCGTTTACGGACCTCATGGTAGACAAAATATGATGATACCTTTAATTATTAGAAAAGAAGTTGAATGGGTAAATTGTGACCATCATAGAGATTTTATTCATGTCTATGATTTAGTTGACGCAATTAGAATATTATTATTCAAAGATTTAACTGGTGTGATTGATATAGGCACAGGAAACACGGTTTTTGTAAGAAAATTAGTAGAAGATTTTGGTATGAAACCAGAAATGAAAATCGGTAGTGAAATGGAAAGAGTAGATAATAAAGCTGATGCTGATATCTTGTATAAATATGGATGGAAACCACATCACGATTTATACCAATATATAGAAAGTGAGAGGTTAAAAGGACTAAATTAATGTTAAACGAAAAAATATTAAAAGAAAATCTAATTACGGCATATTATATTAGTGATGACCGTAAACAGATTGAAATTTTAACACAAACTGATGACGGTAAGGCTATCTCGCCAACGATAATCGAATCTGACCCAAACCACCCTTACTATAAACTATTGACAAAGTATGTTTCAGAGGAAGAGTTACTAGAAATAACTCATCAAAGAAAAAAGAATGAATTGAAAGCATACAAAAAGATGGTTTTAAAGTTAGCGAAAAAAGACGGTCTTGTTTATGATGTAAATGAAATAACAAAAAATTTAGAAAAATCTCCAGAAAAATTATCCACGGTAATTAAATTTTTCTTTGATTTTATTTTTGGTAACACATTTGATAAAGATAAACATAAAGATATTTTATTCGGTCTAAAACTAGAGTTGTTTGAAAAAGAACAAATCAAAAGTTGCGACAATAGAGAATTAAAATCTTTAATGAGAAAGGCAACTACACCTGAAGAAGTCATTAAGATTGCTGTTCAAATGTTAGACCATGAAAATAAAAAGCAAGAAACCCCACAAAAAGCTTAGTAGAATTGATGTAGGCAACCCTAACGATAAGGTTGTACCTGTATCTCCACTACAAAAAGAAAAACCTGACATTGGTAACATGTTAAATGATGTTATCAAGAAAAAAGGTAATTTCTTTTGTTCTCAACCTTTCATACACATGTACATACCAACATATGGTTTAGCACACCCATGTTGTAACACTACAATGAATGTAAAAAAACATGTATCAGAAATTGGTATTGAAGGAGTTTGGAATGAACCTGAATTAGCAAATTTGCGAGAAGAGATGGCGAATGGTCATAAAAAACGGGACGCTACAATCGCAACCTGTTATAGGTGTATTGAAACGGAATGGCGAGGTTTTGGTACACCTAGAATGGCCTATAATAATGATATGAGAAATGACAAAGAAGAATTATCTGAATTAGATAGATTAGTTAAGTATGTACAAGATAATCCTGGTGCCAGATATCCTGTGCCTGATAAAATCCACACAGCACAAATTAAAGTATGGGGTAATTATTGTAATTTAAAATGTTTAATGTGTTCAGCGGAAGATTCTTCAGGAGTTGCTGAAGAGTGGATTGCTTTAGGTGAATACACACCATCACAAATTTTAGAAAGGTCAGAAATTAGGTCAGGTTCTTCTATGCCTTTTTCATATCCTAGAATTAGTTATGAAGATAATAATATTGATGAAGAAGAGTTTTGGCGAACAATTAAAAAAACAAAAAGAATTCAATTGATAGGTGGTGAAACATGGTTGATAAAACAATATGTACAAATTTTAGAGAAGTGTGTAAAAGAAGGTTGGGCAAAAGATAAAAAAATATTTGCATTTTCTAACAACTTTGGTTACCCTAAAATGAAATACATATTTGATTTACTAAAACAATTTAAACATGTTCATTACAAATGCTCTATGGAATTATGGGGTCATAAAAATGACTATATCAGATATCCTTCAAAATGGCCTGAAGTTTATAAAAATATAAAATTAATGGCTGCCTTGCCAAATGTAGGTATGGGTTTTGCATTTACTCTAAACCCTTTGAATATAGGATATGTTGATGAGGCTGTAAAAGGTGCTGAAGAATTTGGTAGAACACCTAGTTTCTTTAACTTAACAAGACCTACTTGGTTTACTTTAAAAGGTTTACCACCTGATATAAGAGATTTATATTTAGATAGACTATACAAAAATAGTTATGATGTTCTTGATAAAATTAAAAAGCCTCTTGACTATCTTGAAAGTTTAGAGTGGGACGAGTTTCAGATGTACCAAATGATAGCAAAGATAAAAGCAAGAGATAAATTAAGAGGCGACAACATTTTAAAATATTTTCCAGAGTGGGCGCCTTACTTTAAAAAAGACGATTACTATGGAACAACTATTAAGAATTGATAGTGAAATTACTAATAGATGTAACGCAGCTTGTCCGTTATGTGCTAGAACAGGTACTTTCGGTGCTGGAGTTTCAGAGGTTTTATTTAAAGGTGGTTACAAAGATTTACCTTTAGATGTAGTTGACAATATCTTAAATTCAGATAGTGCATTACATTTAAAAAAATGGTCTTATTGTGGAAATTATGGCGACCCTTTCATGCACCCAAAGGTATATGATATTGCAGATAAAGTGGCGTCAAAAGATATAAAACAAATCTTTGATACTAATGGTGGTATGAGAGATAAAGTTTTTTGGTCAGAAATGGGCAAATTTAAAAGTTTAGAAATTAACTTTGCAATAGATGGTTTGTCTGATACAAATGAAATTTATAGAGTTAAAACAAACTTTAATAAGATTATGGAAAATACAGAGGCATTTATTAAAGCAGGTGGCAAAGCTAATTGGGTATTCATTGTATTTTCTCATAACGAACATCAAGTAGAAGAGGCAAAAAAATTATCTAAAGACCTTGGTTTTAGAAACTTTGAATATAAAATTAGTACAAGAGGTTTTAATTTTAATGTAGATGGTGGTAAACCACCAGAAAAACCTAGAACAAAAGAGATTAAAGTTCATAAAAAAATTCAAACAAGTAATGAGATTACAATACCTAAAGAAAAGAAATTTAGATTAAATGAGATAATTCATAAAGAAGTAAATTGTAAGGCAATATATCAAAATCAATTCTTTGTTACACCTGACCCATGGATATTACCTTGTTGTTATGTTCATGCCGAGGTTGCCAAAAGGACGCATGGCGTGTATAAGAAGGATGCCGAGTTCTTTGAATTTATGATAAATAATAAAGTAAAGTATGATATGAATGAAGATAGTTTTGACGACATAGTTACTTCTTACAGAGATAATCTTCCTCAATTAAGAAGTCATTGGAAAAGTAGAAGAATTACTATTTGCAATAAAATATGTGGAAGTAATAGGGCGAATAAGACTATAAGATATAATTAGGAGTTATAATGAAATATACTAGTGAAGCTGGTGATTTAGATTTTTGGGATCCTTATCCTAGATTAAATGATTTTAAAAAGATAGGCATTAATTTATCAGGCGGTGCCGACTCTGCTTTAGTTATGTTTATGACTTGCAGAGAATTAGAAAAAAGAAATTCAAACGCCACGATAGTTCCCATTACAGGTGTTGATAAAACTAGGCCAACTAATATTTGGAATGCAGAGGAAATTGTTTTACTTTTTAAAGAGATGTTTCCTACCGTTAAATTTGCCAATCACGAAGTAAATCATTATACAAAAGACCACGAAAAGGATAAAGTAAATCAACATAAAAAACATGAAGGCAAATTGTGGTCAGAAAACAAAATAGAAGTATTACTACATGGCAGGTCAGCAAATCCACCTGAAGATGTTGCAAAGGCAAATAACTTATTATATAAAAGAGAAGAAAGAAGAGATAAACATGGACATAAAAGAGAGCCTTATCACGAAAACCATAACAGGCCTTTTTATTGTCCTTTAGAATATCTTGACAAAAGATTTGTTGCTGAACAATATAAAAAATTTAATTTATTAGACAATTTATTTCCTATCACAGCCTCATGTGTAGAATATGCCGATAAAACAGATAACTTTACAAAACCATGTAAAGAGTGTTGGTGGTGTAGAGAGAAAAAATGGGCTTTTGGAATGTATGACGGAGCAGTAGTTTGAATTTTCCCCAAGACATAACACACACTTATTCTAATCAAGTTACATTTAGAGAAATAGTTAGAACCGAAAAAGTATCTAAAGTGGTAAATGTATATACGGTGCCATGGGATAGTTTTGAGATGATGACCGATTTATCACCAAAGTATGATAAAGGTATAATTACGGTAATCAATAGACCTAGAAATGTTTATAGGATGCACGAAGCTGTCAAATGGTCATATTATTATGATGAACATATTTGTTTAAATGACCACTTGTATGATAATTGGGAAAAATTTAAATGGAAGAAATACAAATCAAGATATGTTCAATATTTAAATAAGTTTTATAATCACGATTGGGTAATTGATAGAGAGTTGACATTATTTACTTCTATGGTAACAATGTTAAAATATAAAGGTGCTGAAACAATTAATTTTTACAGACCTAGAAAGAAAGAGTTTTGGAAAGATAAAGGCAATATTTGGTTTCATACAGATTGGCCTGATAAGTTAATTGAGAAACACCCATTGTCAGGAGTATTAAAAGATAGTGATAGTGTAAAATGGCATGACACACTAGAAAATGATAAAAAATGGAAACAAGATAAATTAACATTTCAATGGAAAGATAGAGAAAAGAAGTTAGATTAATGATTAAAATTTGTTGTTTATATTTTGAAAATACAGATTGGCAAGAAGTCAGTCTTGAATTTAAAAATAAATCTGGACCTATGTACACGCCAGATTATATAGAAAAGTTGTACAATGGTTTAAAAGCAAACTACAAAGGCGATTTTGAATTCATTTGTTATTCTGATAATCCAAAAGTAAAGGCAGACAGAGTTATACCTTTACCAAAAAATACAGAGGTCAAAAGACATTGGCATAAACTACAATTTTTTGATGATGAGTTTATAGGCGAAGGCGACATTATAGTTCTTGATATTGACCAAGTGATAGTAAGTGATATTACAAAAATGATTGATTATCCTGTAAAACCTGGAGAATTAGTTTCATATCAAAAGTGGTGGACAACCAACGATAAAAACATTCCAATAAACGGAGGTTGGTATAAATTTAAATCAGGTACATTGAGATATGTTTGGGACAAATTTAAAGCAAGACCTGAATATTGGCAGTTATATTACTATAAAAATAAAACGGTTGATTACAAATATTATGGAGAACAAAATTATGTGTATAACACAATAGTTGAACAAGGTGGTAATATATCTAAAATGCCTGGCAGATGGATTGCCAAATATGACAAAGAACCAGAAAAGAATTTGCGTTATAATAAACTTTATATGGATAAATTTGACGAGCCTTATATGATATTAGGTGATGGTCTTAATGATAATATTAAAATAGTTCATTTTGCAAATGTGTGGAATAATATACATGAAAATAAAGATGAGTGGATTAAGGATTTTTGGAAATGATTAGAGTTATTTGTGTATGTACTGGCACAAAATATGATGAATGGTATGTAGAAAATTTAAAACATATGATTGATACTTATTCAGGTATTAAGTATGATAAGTTTGAAGTTATGAGAGAGAATAGGTATGATGATGAAAGAGGAGTATTTAACAAGTTATTAATATTTGAAAAATTTAAAGATGGTCAGAATATTTACTTTGATTTAGATATATTAATAAAAGGTGATGTAAATAATTTTTTAAGAAAAGACTTTACATTGTGTTCAGCATGGTGGAGACCTGAATATCATACACCGTTAAACTCCTCTATCATGTCTTGGCAAGGCGATTGCTCTTGGATACATGATGAGTTTATGAAAGACCCGGAGTATAACTTATTTAAGTATAGAAGAGGCATGGACCAATTTATATTTGAGAACATAAAAGATTACAAACTATACGACCATACTGATGGTTTTTGTTCAATTCAAACGATTAATTATGAATATGATTATAATATCTATTTGTTTAATCAAAGAGGAACAGACATGAAAAAACACGGTTGGTATAAAAAGTATTTTAAAGGTATGAAATTTATGCCGAAGTCAGTATGAAAAATATTTTAAAAGCAATATCTAAATCTATTGGTAATGAAATTACCGAAGACATGGATTTATTAAAAGTTATAGGTAAAGTAACTAATAATAAAGATGTAAAATCTATTGTAAATTCTGTAAACTCTAATCAACTTATGAGTAAAGAGTGGTTGATAGATACAATAAGACCAAAACTAGAATTGATGGATAATCCTAGAATATGTGTGGCAGCTGGTTGGTATGGTAATTTAGCAGACATGTTAAGAGAATATACAGATGAGAAAGTTGTATCATTTGACATGGATCCAAAATGTGCTGAGATTGGTAAAATACTTTATCCTGAAGTAAAGTTTGAAACACAATCTATAGAAGAGTTTGACCCTACAAAATTTGATGTTATTATTTGTACTTCATGCGAACACATAACAGATAAAACAATAAACGATTTTATATCAAAAAGAAAAAAAGTAGGTCTTAATAGAAGTAATAAAACATTTGTTGTTTTACAGAGTAACGATTATTATGGTTTGAAAGAACATGTTAATTGTAAAAGAAACTTAAGCGAGTTCAAATGGTCAATTAAGATGAATGTAATAAATAGTTTAGAAAAGAGAATTGACGATAAATTTAATCGTTTTATGTTAGTAGGATATTAATGAAATACAATTTAGATATAATAAAACAAGAATTAACAACACTACCATGGTATAAAAATCAAATATACTTACAAGGTTCATCAAAAGATATGGACCCGATAGAACCAACTATTGGTCAAAACTATCTAGTTGTTGATGAAACAGAAAGTAAATACAATATTCCTTTATTTGATATACCTTACATTAACGGTATATTAGAAGAACATAAACTAGTTAGAACAAGATTGATGAAGATGAAACCAAAAACTTGTTACTACTGGCATAACGATAAAACAAAAAGATTACATATACCCATAGAAACACATAAACATTGTTTTTTATTATTGGGTGATGAGAGGGTGCATTTACCGGCAGATGGTACGGCATATGTTATTGACACGACTCAAAAACATACTGCTTTAAATTGTTCAAAGATAGACCGTATTCATATTGTTGGCGCATTTCAATAGATGTACGACATGGTCATTACTTCTCTTCCTGGCATGGATAGAGATAAACCTGCTCCAGGTCCGGCTTTTCTAAAAGGTTATCTTGAAACAAAAGGTTTTAAAATAAAAGTAATTGACGGCAATCAACTTGATACTTTAGATAATATTCACAAAGAAATATCTCAATACAAATTTAAGTGGTTAGGCATATCTGTATTTTCATATTTACAAAAAGATGACGCATTAAAATTAGGTGAAAAATACGATAATGTTTTATTTGGTGGTTCAGGCGTAGATGTTTTTTGGCCTAGAAAACATTTTGTAGTAGGCGAAGGCGAATATGCATTAGTAGAATTTTTAAATGGCAATTTAGATTATCCTGGTATTAACGGAAACCCACCACAACAAATAGAAAACATAGAAGATTTACCACCACCTGATTATTCAGATGTAATGTGTAAACATGATTACGATACAGCTATTATATCTGGTTCAAGAGGTTGTGTTAGAAAATGTACCTTTTGTGATGTGATGACAATATGGCCGAAATATAGATGGAAGTCAGGTAAAAAAATAGCAGATGAAATGCACGAAGTCGCAGAAAAAACAGGATTAAAAAAGATAGGTTTTTCTGATTCTTTAGTTAATGGTTCTATGAAACATTTTAGAGATATGTGTAAAGAGTTGGCAAGTAGAGATAAGAAAATACAATGGAACGGACAATTTATTGTTAGAGGTGCAAAAACTTTTTCTAGTGAAGACTTTGATAATTTAGCAAACTCTGGTTGTAATGGTTTGACAATGGGTATAGAATCAGGTAGTGAGAAAGTTAGAGACCACATGAGAAAAAAATTCTCTAACGAAGATATAGATTATTTTATGAAAAATCTAGGCGATAGAAAAATAAAAATGAAAATGTTATTAATAGTTGGTTACCCTACAGAAACGGAAGAAGATTTTGAAGAAACTTTACAACTATTAAGAAGATACAAAAAATATGCAAGATATATTAGCGTATCTCCCCATATGATGTTGACTTATAAAAATACGCCATTAGATTTTGACCATAGAGATTTATATGATACAGAGGGTTTTCATTGGAAAAATGATATATCAAATTATGATATAAGACTTACAAGATTTAAAAAAGTGTTTGAAGTAGGCCAACAAATGGGTTACAAGTTCAATAAACATGCATTAGATAAGATTGAAAAGTTTGATAAACTACAATATCAAAGTTAAAAGTATTTTCTAAAACCTAAATTAATATTTCTATCGTATTGATTATAACCATCTGGTCTTTCGTATCTTTCATTAAATAGATTGTTTATACTCCAAAAGAATGTTGTATTATCTTTTGTAAGATTATAACCAATATCAATAGTATCAACTGCTTTCATATCTTTTCTTGCATATGTTGAAGCGTCAATATCTTTATGTTCACCATAATAGTTCCAATCAACATAGAAATTGTTGTAATACATTGTTGCAGTATTTTGCCAGTTAGGTCTTCTTAATTGGTCTTTACCATCGCCGTCTTTAGACACCGTATAAGATAATTTATTATGAAATTGTATTTGTTCAAAGTTGTATCTATTGTTTAATTCAAAACCATGTTGTTCACTTGTTTTTGTATCATTAACATAAGTATTACTTTCATACTTTAAAAGATTGTCTATTTCAGACTCAAAATAAACAAATGACATATCATCTTCTTTTATACCAATCTCCCATGTTCTTGATTTTTCAGGTATAAGATTTTTATTACCTAAAAATCCGTAATTGTTTTTACCATACATCTCATAGACCGTAGGTGCTTTATAACCAGTAGCATAACTAATATGAACACCATTATTTTCAATTGCAATTCTGCCAGTTGTTTGGTCGTCAAATGTATTAGGTGTATCGTGTCTTAAACCTGTGTGAACAAAAACACCATTGTCAAGTTGATTGTCAATATTAAACCAATAACCATGATTATGTCTTTCTTTATCTACATTAGAATCATAACCTGCTATGTTAGTATCAAAATCTATTTCTTGTAGGTTATGTTCAAAACCTGTGGTCATATCAATATTATTATTTAAATGAAATGTATGACTAGCGATAAATGTTTCTTGGTCAGAATTGTAAATATCTTTTGTGCCTTGGTCGTCATATGTTCTTTTATGTTTAGTCTTTTGAAATGAAAACTCTGTATCTTTACTTTGTAAAGAAATATATTGATTGTTAAAGTCCCAATCGGAAGTATAATTTGTGTAGTCAGTAGATTTATCTAAATCAGATTTATTATTAGTTTGTATTAAATTTGTTTTCAATACCCAATTGCCTAAAAACTTTTCTATTTGAAAAATATAGTTTCTATCAGACAGGCCATCTTTTTCAGTACCATCAACAACTGAAATACCATCAGCAGTTTCATTTTCAATTCTAAAGTCTATAATAAAACCTTTTGAATAATCTGCTTTACCTAATTTAATAATTTGTTTTTTATGACCAAAACTACCACCTGATAATTCAATATAATTATCTCCGTTTGCTTGAGTTACCATATTGATTACACCACCAATAGCATTAGGTCCGTAAATACTACCCATAGGTCCTTTTATTACTTCAACATGACTAACACCTAAAAAACTATGAGCAAATAAATCTTCCGTACCGTTAGGCGTAGAATTATCCTGAATAGATATGCCATTCAAAGTAATTAGAGTATGATTTGAATTTGTGCCTCTCGTAAATGTTGATGTCAATTGTCCGTCAGGTCCAGATTGTACTACATTTAGAGAAGATACTTTTTGAATTGAATTTTTATCTGGTGAAACAACTTCATATGAATATGTTTTGTGTGTAAGGTCGCTAGAGTTTCTAATAAATGATTTGCAGATATAAATTATAAGATTGCCTTGTTCATCATATTGAGGTCTATCGCCTCTACAATCATCTGCTTTTGCTGTAAAACTAATTAGTAATACAAATAATGATAATAATATTTTATACATAATTTTCCAATCATAACACATATCAAGGTAGATACCAATAAATTCAAATCAAAAGGTATCGCTTGAATATAAATTTGTAGTAAGTTGCCACCATATGATAACCATACAGCGAAGTTGACAACAATGTGCCAAATAAGAACACCTAAAAATGTTGCTAATATAGTATTACTTATATATCTTCCTAGGAGAACAAATATCAGTAAACAACTATATACTGGTATCATAAGTCCGTGAAATCCTAAAAATACATCTTTCACTAACATTAAGGATAGTGGTACGCTGTACTGAATATTATGATTTCTTGTAAGACTAGGTAATAACAAAGCAATCGCAAACAACGGCGTTATATTCATGCATTTATTTATATCATGTTTCCGGTAAAAAGTCAATGCCAAGTCGTATAAATAGTATTAAAAGGAGTATTTTTTATGGCTATAGTAATAGATGGAAAAGAGTATGATGACTCTAAATTCAGTCCTGAATTGAGAAATTATATAACCTCTAGGCAAGAATTACAAGTAAACAAAACTAGACTAAATCTTGAATTAGAGAAAATTGAAGTTCTAACTGAACACTTTAATAAAAAAATCATAGATTTATTAAAAGAAGAAGCAAAAGAAGAGATAAAGACAAAATAAAATGGCTGCCATTGCAAACCTCACAATAGACCAAGGTGCTAATTTTACCTCGGATGTTACCGTAAAAGACGCAAATGCCAACGCATTTAATCTTACAGGTTATACAGCAAGAGCAAAAATGGCAAAAGGTTATTCTTCAACAAGAACAAGAACAGACTTTACTTGCACGATTGCTGGTGACGCAACCACAGGTGTTGTATCTTTATCTCTATCAGCTGCTCAGACAGCTGCTTTAGATGACGGTAGATATGTCTATGATTTAGAAATTGAACAAACTGGTACTGGAAATGTGACCAGAGTTATAGAGGGTGTGATTAATGTCAGACCTAATGTAACGACATAAATCTTATAAATATAGACGAGGGAGAG
>CEPA01050440.1_pt1 | contig 21098 bp, 35 predicted proteins | sample 356241 | NCBI WGS metagenome assembly CEPA01 (sample SAMEA2620542, study PRJEB7988) | marine metagenome | biome: marine biome (ENVO:00000447); feature: surface water layer (ENVO:00002042); material: "saline water (ENVO:00002010), including plankton (ENVO:xxxxxxxx)" | depth 5 m
GACTGTGAAGTAGGTTGGTTAGTAGGTATCAAAGTTCATGGACATAATGAACAGCCTGCCACTAAAGCACCACATACTGATTATCGACCAGTTGATCAAAACTATGGACTAAATTTTCCTGTACAAAACTGTGAAGATACACATACAGAAATGTATAAGCATCTAACAGGTAAAGAAATTATTATTGAAGATGAAACCGTAGCAGGTGGGGGTAAAAGTTATAAAGTTTTTAGTCCTGATAGTACGTTTGAAGAAGTAGCTAGGTTCACTTTAAACAAACCTGTATTGTTTGATATTAATCAACCACACAAAGTTATAAACAATACTGATAAGACACGATTAGCCTTAAGCATTCGCTTTATAAAAAATCCTTATAATTTAGTGTAAGTCGACCCAAGCAACGCCTGTACGTCCTTGGAATTTACTTGCAGTAGTATTGTAGATTACCATACCTTGAGCAACACTTGATAAAGCATCTCTTTCTACAGTAGTCATACTTGCAAATTTAACAGTACTTGAGAATTCAGCAGTACCGTCTACGTCTAAGTTTGACGCAGGATTTTGTTTGTTTACACCAAGTCTACCTTGTGCATCAAACACCATAACACTTGAAACAACTGATGTACCTGTTCCTTTGTTATTAATAAATTCAATTTGACCTTTTGCAGTATCATTTGCTATAGACTCATCTGGATCAATTCTAAATGCAATCTGTGATGAAATAATACTTGTTCCACCATTGTGTACTGGGTCATATGTTTGTGAGTTAATTTGACCTAAGTAATCACCTGCGGCCATTTGTGTTTCATTACCTGATCCAATGAAGCCACCTTTGTAACCTCTAAATGCAATACCACCTGGATCTAATGAATCACTTCCTCCAATTGAGTGAAACTTCTGTGAACTAAAGTTTCCGCCTGGTCCGTGATAGATATGTAATTCTGTGTTAACGTTTTCTGTTGTATCACTTATTTGGAAAATACTTTGTGTACATTTAAGTACGCCACCAACGATACTTAATTCACCGTTAGTTAAATTTAATCTACTGTTGACAGCATCAACTAATACAGTTGAATCATCTCCAACAATAGTACCTTTGAAGTTACCAACAATGCTTTCAGCACTTATGCTAGGAGCACTAACGGCACCTGTAAATGTACCTGCACCTGCATTAACAGCCTTTGAAGTTGCATTAAAGAAACTTGAGTTGTCAGTTGCTTTAACATCACCTTTGAAAGTTCCTGAAGCATTAATGGCTCCAGTTGCTTTATTTAAAATTACTGTACTATCATCTCCAATAATATTAGCATTAACAGAACCAGCACTAATATCATCAGTTACGTGTACAGTTCCAAAGTATCCTGCTCCCCAACGTAATACACTAGAACCTACGTTTCTAGCACTATCAACATCTGGTAGTAAGTGTGATTCAATTTTAGCAGTTAAGTTTAAAGTATCTGTGTTAGCATCACCAACTGTTAAATTACCGCCTAATGTTAAATTACCATCAGCAGTAATATTGCCGGTAAGTGTCATGTTACCGTCAATGTTAATGTTACCTGTTCCAGTTAAGTTATAGTTGTTTAATGAAAGGTTTGAGCCTAGTGCCGTACCGGCTGTATCAACTGGATTTCCTCCAGCAGTAGTACCGTCACCTATGTATAGCTTTTTGGTATCCGTTGCATATACTAATTCACCATCAGCTGGTGTGATTAGCTGTCTTTGTGAGTCTGTACCTCTTCTAAGTTTTAATGCCATTCTATATAACTCCTGGATCTGTTATATGTATTTATACCTTTTTAACAATATTACTTACGATGCTTGATGAACTTTCTAGTACGTTTTTGCACATCTTTTTTAATGCGGTCCGTATCTAGCTTAAAATCAACGTGTTTAATACTGCTATCATAAGTATTAAACAGGTCTTTAAGGGTCTTTTCGAGTTGTTTAACAGGGTTCTTAGTTAGGTCTACTGTTACTTCCCAGGTCTTGCCGTTATTAAAACGCACTCTCAACGAGTCTAAGTACTCTAACGGAATGGCGCGAACGTCTACGTCTCCGAATACGTCTGGCCATTTAGAAACAACTTCTAATGGAAGCCTTTTGGACTTTGTCCTAGGCCTTGGCACTGGATTTCGCCTTTTTACTAGGGCTTAAATCCTCAGCTTCTTTACGTAGTCTTTCAGCTTCTTTGAACATTCTATCAGCATCAGCTCTCATATTACGAGCTAAATCTTCGTCTGATAAAACTTTCTCTTTTGCCGCATCTACAGTAGCCGCCGCTTCGTTGCTTGGTACTGTTGTTGCTGGTGCACTTACTGAACCTACTTCTTCCACTGATGTACCACCGACAGCCAAGTCAGCAACTGATACGCCTTTTTGCTCTGCAATCATCTTGTTTAAGTCATCAAGTGAGATTGTAGTTTGTGTATCAGGAGTCATCTCAATGTCGCTTGTTTTAACTTTAGTTAACTTGCCGTTAACGTGAAAGTTAGCTAACATAATGCTACCATCTCCTAGTGGAGTACGTTGCATAGCATCTGCTAATTCATCAGCATTTTGTCCTGTATTACTTTCTAACATATTAATTAATATGTCATGCTCTGAATCACCTAAGTTCTCAGTTTGTACTACTAAAGCACTATCTGGATCATCAGGTAATGTTCTAAAGACAACGGCAACTTTTCTTCCGTTCTCTTTGAATCTTCCTATATGTTTAAGGGCCATTATTTTACCTCCCCGCTAACTGGATCAATTGGCTCACTTGCAGGAGCAGGTGCAGTTGTTGGTGCAGTTGCTGGTGCTGGAGCATTTGGATCTTTAGCTACTTGTTGGTTTTGAATCGAAGCTAAAAAAGATTCTAATTTAGAATATGTTTTTCCTACAGCCTCAAGTTCGTTGGCTTTGAACGCCCCACGACTTTGTGCTACTTCGATAATTGTTTTTAATACTCCTAGGTCTTGAACTGTAAGTTCTTGTACTGGAGTACCGGCTGGAGCACCCGTCGGTGCAGTTGCCATACTCGGCTCATTTGCTGGAGCCTGTGCAGTTTTATTTTCTTCTGACATTTATGTCTCTCCTATTAATAGTAGTATAGTTATATACCTACTTAATATTTATTAGTACTTCAGATGTGGACACGCCAACATGAAATAAGATAGTTCTTTTGGATCTTCAAATCCTACTGTAAGATGATTTTGGTATTGGTTATTTGTATCCAAAACCATTTGCTTTCCTATGTTGAACCTGCCTTTAAGGTTTGTTAGAATCCATTTTCTTAAAGCATCTTCCAAATTATATTGTTGCTTGAGATTCATAACTTCGAAATGAGGGCAGGCAAATTTTGTCTCCCTCATATCAAAAAAGTTTATTGCATTTGGCTTCAATTTTTTGCCTCTTCATAATGAGTAGTAATACCAAATGGTGCCTGTAAGTTCTTATCATGGTGTGAGTGAATTACAAAGATTGTATCACAGTAGTCAGCATCACCCCAGCTATCCCAAGGATAACCATCTGTAAACATAATAAATCTCTTAGGATTAATATCATGTTCTTTCATATACTCCCAATTACAATCAAAGTCAGTACCGCCACCGCCAAAGATTTCATAGTTTAATAAGTCTGAACCATTATCAGCACTAAAGTCTTGTTCATTATATACCTTAGTATCAAAGCACCATAACTTAATGTTATAGTCTTGATATTCGTCCATAATACCTTTTACTTCACCTAAGAAGTCTTCAGCTTGTTTATTACCAATTGAACCTGACATATCAATTGCAATAGCAATATCAATAGTTTCATCATAGTTCATACCAGGAAGAACTACACCACTATGCCAAGCCTTACGTGAAGGTCTTTGGAATGTAAAGTCGTTCTTAATAGTACTTTGTATCTGCTGTCTAAGTAATTCTCTCCAAGTAATCTTAGGCTCTGTAAGTTCCTTAATCATTCTTTCGACTTCTGCAGGAACTTTACCAGCACCAGCCGCCTGTGCAGATGCCATCATATTCTCTTTTATTTCATCACGTATCTTACGTAGTTCTTCTTTAGAATAGCTTGGCTTATCACCAGACTTTTTATTCTTACCTTTTTTACCTGGACCTTGTTTGTCCTGGTTATCTTTATCCCAGTCAACGTGTTCGTCAAGTAACTGACCTAATTGTTTTAATTCTTCTTCATCATACTTCTTGTAAATCTCATCATAGATCTCTTCTGAAGTCTTACCATCATATTTAAAGTCTTGGAAAATTGGAATGTCTTTTGGCTTCTCACCAATACCGTCTCTAACAAGAGTATTGTTTACGATATAGTCTGCCGCGATATTATGTATCTGTGGATCTCTGTCTTCACGTCTTGTCATATGGTCATATACACAATGAAGTATTTCGTGTGCAATAACAAATTCAACTTCTTTGTTAGTCATCTTAGCAAAGAAAGGAACACTATAAAATAAGTGTCTGCCATCAGTGGCCGCAGTAGGACACCAATCAGTTGCTTCTTTAATTATTAGTCTTGTAGCCATATTACCAAAGAAAGGATGTCTAAGTAGTAAGCCTACTCTTGCTACAATAATCTTATCTAAAACTTCTGCCTTAAGTTCGTCAGTAATTTCTATTTCTGGAATTTTTTTGATCTCTTCGTATCTGTCTAATACTTCTTGATCTTGTGTTGCTATATCTGTTGTCATTTGTGCCATCTTTTCCTAATTGTTATATGTATATTATAGTATATTTAATTGGATTTGTCAACCAAAAAGAAGGGGAGAACCAAAATAGATTCTCCCCAAACTGCCCAAATTAGGCAGTCTCTCCTTGTGCGGCCTTAATGTACTTGCCGTATCTTTCATGGAACTCATCAAAGCACTCAACTTCATCTGGATCGATTGGAAGTTGATATTGAGTAAGAGCTAATTTGATACCCATGACAACCAATTCGGTATCAAAATTGTCCATCGCAAAACGTAAAAAGTTATTCACTTTATCGTCAAACTTTTTATCGCCCTTATCAATTGCTTCTTTCAACTCATAACACAATGAAACAGTCAAGGAATACATGGCACTGATTTCTTTCGTTTCCATTGTTTTTACCTTACCAACAAGTACATCACTTGGGTTAGGTAATTGAGCTGACACTTTCCTGTGTGCCATGAACTTAACGGCTAGTCCTTCGCCGACTGAACCACTTACAAGATCTGTAGTGGTTGCTTCATCGTCATCGTCTTCCAAAAGATCGGAAACAAACGACCATGAACGAGGTGTAGCAAATGAACGACTTGGGCTTTTAGGATCAAAGTCATACAAGTCCTTCTTGCTAAATGTCAAGTAACCTACAACATCTTTATGGATGTCATTGTTTACTGCCCAAGCAAACCAATCATCAAAGTCCACTTTCATCTCCAAGTGAACAAATCTGTTTGCCAATGGAGCAGGCATTCTGTAAGTTACACCCTTATCTGCTTCTCTGTTACCAGCGGCAACAATCATAACATTATCGGGTAATTTATATGTACCAACCCTTCTATTAAGGATTAGCTGATAAGCCGCGGCTTGTACACTCGGTGCGGCTGAATTCATTTCGTCCAAAAACAAAACGATGGTCTTATATTTCTTAGCCATCTTTGCGTCTGGCAATTCAACGGGCGGTGCCCATTTCATTGTATTATCATTAGCAGAGTAATATGGCATACCCTTAACGTCTGTAGGTTCCCATAAACTCAATCTAACGTCTATCAAATGTGAGTTTTCAAATGTATCTGTAATCTGTGATACAATGTCTGACTTACCAATACCTGGAGGTCCCCAAATAAAGATAGGTCTTTGTTTTTTGAATGCCCTAATAATGCTCTTCTTTGCACCATTTGGACTAACTTGTCTAATTGCGATGTTTTCCACTTTGTACTCCTTTTTAGTTTGTTTCAGTGCCTTACTTAATTTCTAAGTATGTATATATAATAGCACCTTTATATCAAAAGGTCAACCAGAAAATGCAATTTTTTTAAGAAAAAAAGTCTAATAATATCAAGGATTTACCAATTCGTCTGTCCGTTTTAGAGCTTTATTTAAGCCATATTTACGAACATCACCACTGAAAAGATGCAGTTCGAGTGCTTTCTTTTCCTCCGTAACAGTAATTCCTTTATTTGTTATATGATATGGACAGTCAATAAACTTATCCAAAAATAATATTACTTGAGTAGTAATTTTAAAGTCGGGCGGGAAAGGAACATCATATGTCGCAAGTTGTATCTTTTCCATTAAGAAAAGCATTCCTTCGTCAGTAAGTCGTAAGCCTCCTACGTCTCTAGTATTTTGCCACCACTTAGGCATATACTCTTTCATAGAGCTTTCGCTTATAGCTATATTCGCCTGCTTCAAGAACACCTTGGTATAGGTTTCTTTCCAGTTCATGATTATTCTTCTTTTACTGTTTCACCAGCAGTAAGTTTAACCACTGTAAAGTCTTCGCAGTTGAATAAGTCGTTTAATTTTTTAGCAAGATTGTGTGCATGACCTGGATTTGAAAAAGAGACTTTTTTATATTTAGGTCCAGGATAGTTTGTTAATACATTAGAACTTTTTAAATTAAAAGGTTTGTCTTTGAAGAATACTGCCCAAATGGCTTCCGCATCTAAGACTTGCTCAGATTTATAAGTTTTTTTATTAACGTGCTCTAGCACTACTGTTGGTTTAGGTCTGCTCATCTTTTTCCTCTATACATATATTTATCTCTTATTCAGAGTAATATACGTATATTACTAGGTTATGAGCTTACAGGATTACCAGGATTGACCGCCATCTGCGGCGACATTAATGACTTCTTCAGTCTTATTTTGTTGGTCTATTAATTTTTCTAAATCACCATGCAATCTAGACATTACTTCGCCTAGTGTAAATGCAAGGATCTTAGCTTCTTGTAGTGTAAGTCTAAGTTCGGGTGTCTTACTTGCATCTGCTACTTTCACCTTATCAATGAACTGTTGTAGCGGAATAGGATTTAAAGGTTTAACCTCTGTTGACATTACTTAACTCCTGACGCATTTCTAATTCGGTCTTAAATGGTCCTTTATATTCATATTTTTCTAATGTAACTAGCTTGGGACAAAAACTTTTTACCCAACCCTTTTCAAAATGTATACAAAAATAACCTGCACAATATAAACTCTTAGACTTTTTACTTTTAGTAAACAAGCCAAATTTACGTTTAATATCGTACATAGTATTATATGGCGTAGTTGAAGTAGGTAAATTATAGATTTCTTTGCTTGGTGATGCCTTATCGGAAATATCACCTTTGGTCCATAATATGTTACCTAATTGCTTTTCAACTGCATTCCTATTATCATAGAAATAAGAACCAGTATCGCAACTATACATAAATCTGTTATCTTGATCTTTGGATAGAGTACCAACTTTTGTCTTGCTGTCGGTGTCCTCGATGATCCAAAACTTATTTTTTAAAATTTCGTTTGCTTTTAAACTTGTCATAATACAGGATACCTCGCTTGTAATGGCTCAGCATAAGCCTGAGCATTATCAGTTATTCTTTGCATATCATACAATGCACAGAACTTCATAAGACGCAAACCTACTTGCTTGATATTCTTAGGTTGTGCATTCTCTTGAATTGTTGTTTGAATCTTTTCTTTTATATTCTCAGGCTGTGCAGTAAGATCACATAGTGTAACATTACGATTGTAATCATCTAATACTCTGTGTTCATTCCCTTCATGATCAACCCAACGTTGCAACATCAAGTTATTCCAAGCATAACCCTTATTGCTTTTATCTGCAAATGCCTCTTGTAAGCCTACTTTGTTTTTAGTGCCTTTTACTCTTACACCCGGATATGCACTAAACACGTTATCTGACGTATCACCTCGCATACACTTTTCAAATAGTAACCATTCAGGATTGGGTGCAGGTTTTTCTGCTTTTGTTTTCTTATCAATCACACGTTTACCTTTGTCATCAAAGTAACCTTCGTGTGTAATAGTTGTATTACTAACACCATTGTATTGTTGAACCTTAGGACTAATCAGTTGTGCAAAGTCACCATCTGTACTAATAATAACGTGTTCATCGTTAGGATGTGCTTGTACCCAACCTGCAATCAAGTCATCAGCTTCTAGCTCAGGATGTTGTAATACTGTACAATTAGTTTTCTGTGTAATAAAATCTTTGAAACTATCAAATGTTTCCCAGAACACTCTATCTTCTTCTTGTTGTGCTTCTGTAAGTGCATCTCTAGTTTCTTGCCTATTTCTTTTGTAAGGCTCATAAAAGTCTTTACGCCAACTTCTACCCTCTAAACAAAATACGATATGATCAGCATCGAAGTCGTTCCATGCCTTTTTCAAACTATTAAATGTAATATGGAAAGCCATACCAACTTTTATATCTAGTTCGCCTCGTACTACATGGCGAGCTCTAAAGAAAGTATTAGCCGTATCTACCAAAACATATTTCATTGTACTACCTATTTAAATTTATATTATGTTATAATTGTAGCATAAATTAAACAAGTTGTCAACTAATTTCTGTCTTACCATCTTTGTTTTTATTGATTTTGATATATCCTGCTCCTCTGTTAGGATCCAAACCTTGTTCTTCCAAAATGTTTCTTGCAATAGTTTTGAACCATGCATCAACAATCTGCTCATTTGTTTCCCCAGAATAACCTGCATCAAGTAGTTGCTCAATAAATTCGTTATTCCAATCTAGTTCAAAAAACCCATTCTTAATATCATTATGATTTACGTGGGTATTCAAAACTGCAACCCAAGGTTTCTTAGCCTTAGTTGCCGCGGCTTTTTCTTCCTGTAAAAGACGTAGTCTTTTTTCTTCGGAAGTTTCACCTGCCTTTTCTTTTTTAACAAACTTATCTTTGACTTTGTTTATAAAGTCCTTCATAGTTGTTCTCCTTCTATTCTCCAATCAATACCAAAACTTATAATACAATGTGATTGGTATGTCGGATGGAACTCTAGTATTGTATACGTTTTTGTTTTTGGATTGACCCAAATTGACATTGGTAAAAGTGCGGCTATATCAGATAGCTCATAATCTTTACCACCGTATACTGCGGTCTGTTGAGTTCCTTGTATTAAGAGTATTTCTCCCCTATTTTTTAGTCCTTGTTGAATCTCAGGCCATTGTCCGCAAACAACAGGCTTTTGATTCCATTCAACTGCCAGACTCTCTTTATAGATTACTAATGCTACAAAGAATATGAATATTGTTAATAATGTTTGTATCGGTTTCATGCTTCACCTCCTACGTGCCAATTGCATTACCAAACAGATAAACGTGAACTCTTGCCGCCACGTTATATCCCCGTTGAAAAGCCAATTTAGCAACGTCTCCGGCTGTCGCAGTTTGCTCTTCTTCTCTAGCCCCTACAGGCATTATCCATACAGGCCAATCTACACCTTCTGCTCTAAATTTTTCTATAGCAGAATCCATTTCGTCCCATTGTCTTTGTTCAGATCCTACAACAAATTTTAATTGTCCTGCTTTAGAAACTTGTCTATATTCACCAACTACTTCTGGAATGATTGCTTTTTTAGTTTGTTCACCACTAACTGTAAACAATTTAGGACTACAACTAAAGAACACTTCTTGATCTATTCCTGTAGCCCAATCCTTAAATTCTTGTTTTAACTTTTGTGTACCATTAGTTTCAAAAGTCATTGACTCTGGCAAGTTACCTTGCTTTAATAATTCGTTGTATATGCCAACACTTGCCGCCTGTCCTGTAACCATTAAAGGCTCACCGCCAGTAAAACATAAGTGTTGTCTTTGCTTACTCATAGGATGTAAGAACTTACCTTCTGGGTTCGAATCCGTCTTTAGTATATCAACAATCTTGTTAGCTAATACTTCAGGAGTTTCTTGCCCCATTAGATGCTTGTACTTCTTAGCCCAAGTATAACTTGAATCGCAACCTTTTTCCCATACAGGCAAGTCTTCAACTCTTTTTACTTGGCTTACATCATAGTTCAAAAATGGCAAATCATATGTATCTGGATTTGTTGGATCTATTTGTCCAAAGCCACTACATTGTAAATTGCATAAGAAGAAACGTATCCATGCAGTTGGGACACCTGTATAATGTCCTTCACCCTGAATCGAATGAAATATTTCACTGTAATAATACTTCTTCTCTGCCATATTTAATCACTTATTTTTGCTAATGGTTCATGATAGTAACTATCGTTATAGTCACCATTGCCGTGGAACTGTCTTACACTTGTTTCTTTTACAAGCATACCGTCCTTTTTTCGATACGTAATAAACTTTTGTTTAATTACGCCATCAGTATTTTCTTCTACGTGTTGTTTCATAGGTCCTTCTTTCATCATACAATCTCCTCTATTATACCAAGTACTTCTGCAAGAAATAAGATTGCGCCTGCCGCCATAAATGGCCAACCCCAAAATTCTAACATATATCCGCCGTAAACTAAAAAGCCACAAGCTACCATACGGAATACACTTTTAACAAGGCTCACACTAAAATGATTATCGCCTGGATCCTTTTTTGCTATTTCTATCTTAGGCATTGTTATACGCCATTAAAAGACCAAAGCCAAAGACAGCTAATATCCATATAGTAGGTAAGTTATCTAATATAGCCCATTTAATCTTATTCATGCTCTCCTCCTGGATCACCTTTTGGTAACTCTACCTTATGTACGTTACCATGCTTATCACGATAGATAGTATAGTTTCTCGATCTACCTAAACTGTGATATCCATTTAAAAAATTAAATGAAGTAGGACTTTTTTCTGCAACCTTAAATGTTCCTACAGTAATTACAATAGCAGTAATAAAAACAATGTGTGCTATTGAACTATAAGCAAAAACTGTAATACTTTCTGCTATAAGTAAAGCAAATACACCTGACCACATAAATGCTAATACCTGCATCACCATGTGTCTAACCTGTAAGTCTGGAATGTGTCTTAATGGATTACGTTCATAATTCATAATACCATTCCATGCATCAACTACCCATTCTCTAATCATTTCGCGTGTTCCTGTTGCAATTTAACGTTATCTATAAACTCTTTCTTAGTTGCTGGATCATCTTTAAATGCTCCACGTAGTACAGTAGTCTGTGTTAAAGAACTATGTGCTTTAATACCTCTATTCTCACAACAACCATGTGTCGCTTGTACATACACACCAACGTGTTCACTACCTGTCTGTTCTTGTATTGCATTTGCAATCATAACATTAAGTTCTTCTTGTAGTGTACCACGTCTTGCACACCATTGGGCAATACGTGTATACTTGCTTAAACCGAGTAATTTAGGACCAGCAATTATTCCAATGTATGCTACACCCTTTACAGTTTGATGATGATGTGAACACAAACTAGTCAGTTCGCTTCGCACAACCAACATACCTTCATAACCACCTTCAATGTAATTAGGAAATGCACTAGGGTTAGGCATTGGATCATAACGACCGCTCATAATTTCATTAATATACATCTTAGCCATACGCCTAGCAGTATCTTGACTGTTAGGATCTGTTTTAGTATCAATTAACAATTTCTGTAATACATTTTCAAATGCAGGAATGGCTTCTTCAATAATCTGTTGCTTATCACCTTCCTGTAATACCTCACTGATGTTATCATTCGCCCAGTATCTCAGACCTGCGTCTTCTAGGCGCTTTTTTATTTCATTTACTTTTTCCATTCTTATTCTCCGATGTTAAGGCAGTGGATTGCCATTACTCTAAACAGTATACACTTATTTAGGTTTTTTGTCAAGTTTATTCTGGAAAGTATCTGTTCAATACTTCCAATTCATCCATGTATTGAGCAATAACGGCTAATTCCTTTTCAATTGCTTCTAATACGTCTGGATGCTCGCCAATACCAACACTATTGTTTAGGTAAACGTCAACATTCATTTTGTGCTTGTCGATGTGACCCTGTGCATGGCTTTTGAGTGCTTTAATCATTTCAGCTCTATTAGACATCTTGTTTCCTTTCAAATTGTTGTGGTAGATATTCTAAAGCAATAATCTTATGGATGTCTTCACCAAAGTGTTCACCATCGATTGTTGTTTTAGTAATATCTATTTTCTTTTCACGTAAGAACCATTCCTCTACGTGACTTGGTGCGACTTGTATTAGGTCGAAATTATAAAATGAATTCCGTAACTTCGGGATAAGCATTTCGTCCGGTATCCAAGTCCATTTATTTAGACTGAATAATTTAAGTTCAGCCCCATTGTTTCTGCAAAGCTCTTGCAGTATATACATCTCTTTCATCCACTCCCGTTGTGCTTTAAGAGACATAATTTCCATCCAAGTTTTTACCTTCATGTAAGGTTCTGCTCTAAGATCAGGAGAGCCCATCATAAAACGTGGATCAAATTTTACGTTAAAATGTAATCTATTTGAATAGTCTTCAGGATAACATTGTAAAGGAATATCAAACACGTTCTTTTGTTCGTTGTGTAGTCTTTTCAACCACAAGTCGATATTACCTTTTTTATGTTCTAAATGATATAATTCATCTAATGGAACCATGTTTTCGTAATCAGGTGGATCCATCATACTTAATCTAAAACGATTCCAATACGTATTTTGCACAACAACTTCTTTGATATCGTCATACTTCTTAAATAAAAAACTTAACCACTCACTATATTCCCACCAACCATTACTACTGTTAGCAAATATAACTCCGTCAGCATCTTTATCGTTAATATAAAATTCTGCCCAGTTATTGTCATTCCACTTGCCACTAAAAGGCCAAGTGTTTATATCTAACACTTTATCTTCTGGAATATCCTTAACATGATATCCGCAAGTGTGACTACAACCTAATGCCGCGATTCTCATTATGTATTTAAGATCCTTTCTTGTGCTTCAATAATTTCTTTTGTTGTGAACTTTCCTTCACGTGTATTTAGATCTTTATCTACATATTTTTGCTTTTCTGGAATAACTCCTCTAACACCTCCTTTAGGATCTTTCATATCTCCTAAACGTCTTGGTATTAAATGTACGTGTGGATACATTACACTTTGTCCTGCTTCTTTGCCTACATTCTGTCCTATGTTAAAGGCATCACAATAACCACGTTCAACCCAATCATATCCCCATTTATAAGCGGCTTTGAAACAAGCCGTCAAGTGTTGCCAGTCTTCAACCTTAGGCACAAAAAGAACGTGTCCTTCTGTCACAGGATACTTGTCCTTAAACACAGTAAATTCTTTTGTGTCTATCAACACATCTTTCCAAGGTACTTGACTAAACTCCATTAAACTCTTCCTTAATATATCTTTGTAATTCGTGATCGCCTACGTTTTCAGGTATACGTTTTTTATAAAATAATTCATAGCTATCTGACCCATACTTACCTATACCATAAAGTTTTGTTGCATCTTCTCCGTCCCAAGTTAAGAAATCTTTAGTCATTTGTCTAATAGTATTTTCACGTCTATTGTAAAAGCCTAAACTTTTTATAACTTCAATTACAGTTTTTTTATCGCTCTTTAAATACTTTTGTGGAGTAGGCCATTTATCAAAAAACTCTGGTAACACTCTTTTAACTTGTATTCTGCCTGTTTGATTCAAACATATTACACCTACAAAGTGTTGCCATAAATTTTCTACCTGTTGTTGCACCATAAGGTCTTCACGCATCATCTATCCACTCCGTTACTTTAATCATATCATGTAATTTCTTTTTAGCTTCTGTCATGTTCTTTGCAGGTACCCAGGCTTGTCCAATACCTTCTCTTTCATTCAAACGTCTTATCTCTAGTGCAATATCGCTATCCGCTTTTTTGTGCATACTAATTACTGCTGGTACTTTAAAATGTAATATATGTACCCTATCTTTTATATCAGGAAATTTTACAATATTATCTTTCATAGCTTAGGTTTTATTTTTATTAATTTTTTTGGTCTTAATTTTAATGCTCTGCTCATTAAATTTATTATACCACCTTTTTTAAACTGTGTCAAGAATCTTTTTCTATCCAATTCTTTTATAAGATCATCTGTAAGAATACATTCTTTTAATTGCACAAATGAATTTAATTTTGGTGTTGTAAACTTCACGTAGCATAGTGGATCACCACGTTTAATTACTAGCTTCTTTTTTGTGTTAGCAAATACAAATCCCCAACTAATGCTTCTTATCCAACTATGTATGTTATAGCTACCGCCAATTACTTCACCTGGAAATTTATCCATGTGCATAAACGGTGGCAGTATTTCCATTAAGCACGGATCATCTGCTACAAACAAATAGTTTAAATTAAATTGAAACATAGGTTTACCTGTATCATACATTTCATTTGGCTGATGTAGTGTCACTAAATTTTGTAATTGTTGTGTATCTACTTCGTCACTTGAAATTTCTACTGCACCATCTTTTGGCGTAGCAGTAAAAGACACAGGTGATTTCAAAAGGAATAAGTTACTATAGAAACCTTGATAGGAAGGACAATCTATTACACCTCTTTTGTTGTATTCTTTGTTTACTATTTTTGGTGTTTTAAATCTTTCAGGCTCTACGACCAATAGCTCTGGTATACTTCCTGTCCAACACCAACCAATGTTAATCATAAGTTCCTACGTTCTCCCAAGGATAAACTAACCAAACGTCTTCCTCAGCTTTGTTTACTTCATCACAGGAGTATGATACACCGCCAAAATTACTTGCTAGGTTTTCAGTTAGTACTGCAAACTTAACATTGTTACCCCATATACGTTGCCATTTGTCTGGGTCTTGATGACGTGACTCCCAATCTTTTTTAATCCAATTGAATGTAGCACCAGTATCATTTATGTCATCTACGATTAAAATCTTTTTACTTGTAGGACTACCCGATGCAATCTTACCATCTAATATACCAAACGCATCGTCGGCCATCCAGTGAACACTATCACCTGTCTTACCTGATTCATTATCACGCAAACTTACTTTTATTGACTCACAACGTATTCCTGTCATGTTGCTTATAATAGTTGCAGGCACGTTACCGCCTCTTGTAATACCTACAATATAGTCAGGTCTATAAAAGTCGTTGTACATATCAGTTACGATTGATGTACACATAGTTTCTACATCTTTCCAACTGTAGAACTTCTTATTAATCATTGTTACTCCTAATATTAAAGTTACCACTAATAGAGTACCTATCAGTATCCGTTACATTTTTCCCTGTGTAATGAGAAATCTTTGAATCAAATATTAAGAGCATACCTGCTTTAGGTTGTATCTCTTTTTCAAAACGAGGCATATCATTTACAAATACTGTAAAGTGCAAGTTACCTTGACCTTCCTCGTGAGCTGGATAGTACACAAAAGACCATTTACTTTTAGTATGACTATGAAAGGCAGTACTACCATTTGGTTCTGTTTTGTGTGTCCATATTCCAGTTAGTTCTAAATCTTCATTTGTATATTGCTTAACTGCTTTTTCTATTTCACTCATGAAGTGCATACAACAAGGATTGTTTGGAAATTTAAAATCTTCATAGTGTGTATCTTCAGGATTATCATCAATCCTTTCGTTATCATACTTGCTTACACAATCTAATATTTCCTTGTCGTCTACGTTAGTTAAGTTTGTTTCATATACGTTTATGTTTACTATGTTATGCAATTCACTTGTGATAGGCATAGGTGGCACGTATTCTTTGTGCCAAGGATAAGTTTCCTTTTGACCCATTACAATACCACCTTCACCTTTACCATGCTTTTCTTTTAAGAACTTTATAAACTTAAACGTAGGTGTAAACCTATGTGTGTTTCTCATAGGTGTTGCAGTATGTAATACGTTACTTTTCCATATAAGTATTCTGCCTGGAATAGGTGGAATAGCAATTATCTCAGGATACTCTGTTCCTTCATATCCTTCTTTTTTATTTTGTAAGTTAGTAATAAACTTTGTTTCACCGCCATCGTTTATGTCCCAATTATTATTTGCATAAAACATAAATGTCCATGCTTCATCACTTTCATCATCTACGTGATAAAAAGCAGGCTCTCTTGGAGCAAATATATTTGCGTGTGATCTTTTTAATATGCAACCGTGTACTTGTGGAACATATTTTTCACAAAACTCCCAAAGTGCATGAAATGTTTTTGTACCTGTATATTCACCTGTACTCATTCCTGTTGGCGGCAAATCACCGTCATCAACTTCTCCATATAAGTATGGCCAGTTCTGTACATCACGTACAAGCTCATTTAGTTCAGGTGGTTCAAATGCATCATCAAAGATGAACATTCTTCCGTCTAACTTTTCTGTAACTTTAGGTTCTCTCATCTACTTTTCTATCTTTCAAATATTTTTCATTATGTATCCAACGATATCCTATGTCTTTTACGTTTTGCATAAAGCCCCAGTCTTTGGCTTTCTTACCCATATAAAATAAACTCCAACATGGAATTTCATTACCGTCTTTATCTTTAGCAAGTTCTAACCAATGTAGGTCATCTGCTTTTCTAAATCTTACAGTACCTGGTCCCCACCATTTTCTAGTACTACCTACTACATGACCTTCTTCGGCTCTTAACGGCGTGTGTTCCCAATACCCACCTTTCAGGATCATTGTACCCCAACTCCAAGGATGGTCATGTAGTACAGGCTCATCACTTACTAATATTTTATGCAAAGTGACATTGAACGGGAAGCTCTTTCGATCTTTAAGGAAAATGTACCATCTAACGAGATATGGTATCTTTCCTGTTCTATCATATATTGTTCTTTTTCTATTCTTAAACAAGTCCATCATTTTTCTTACCACTGTAGTAATCGTCTTTACATAAGTTGTAAAGCTCTATAAATCTTGTGTACTGCAAAGCTAATGCAGGATACTCTTTAATCATTTCTTCAATAGTGTGTTGTGAAGGCCACACTTCAGGTCTAGGATTAAAGTCATCAAAGTTAATCGAAAACTCTCCGCCTGTGTCATTCATATCTCCAACTGTGTATGTTGGAGCAAACGAGTAACTGCTATCAATACATCCTGAACTACAACCAGTATAAACAATATCATTTGTATCAATACTAGTATCGTAAGTATATGTGCTAGAAGGGGTTATTTCCTTGCCGCCGATTGAGATTGTTAACTTACTGTTTTTAGTATCATCAGGATCCATTACCTATTGCTCCATATAGTTTTTGTCCACTAAAGAAATCATCTTGTAATTTACGTACTTGTTTTTGTAATGCTGGAAGATATTCCTCATAATTTTCCATATATTTCTTTATTCTATTTACAAGTTGTTCTCTATTAGTTTCATAGTTTTTAAAATCTATTGTCCATTGACTTGGATATTTAAATTCATCTAGTGCCATTTCACTATAACTTAATCTATCTGGAACCATTGGTAGTGTATCTACTAATGCACCCTCATACCAACTAATACCTAGTGTTTCTTGTAAGTTAGCACTAAACACTAACTTTGCTCTACCAAGTAAGTTATGATATTCTATTTTAGAAAGTTCTTGTTCTTGACAAACAATAAGTTCATAGTCTGGCAAGTGTGTTCTTAAATCTCTAAATATATCTGGTTGTTTCTCAGGAGCAATTCTATGCGGAAATAATATAATGTTTTCCTTAGGCATACCTCTGTAACTGTCCAAGCTATTCTTTAGATATTCCATAGGCCAACCAACACGTTGTACTTTGCTTTTATCTGTGCTTAATCCTACGTAGTTACCTACTTCTTTAAATGCTTCTACAAATATGTTTATATGAAAATCACTTGCAAAGAAATTATTGTCATAACATTCAAACATAGAACGTTCTGCATTTCTAACCCAAGGCTTATCTCCTATTAGTCTGCCAAGAAAGTCTTGCGGATCATAACTACCTGCGTGCCACAAACCACCAACGCGAATGTCAACACCCAATAGTTCTGCCATATAACGCAATTGAATAACTGTAGGGTTCCAGGCATCAGTGTAGAGAAAATAATCGCCGTTTTGTATTTGTCCATTGCAAAACATTTCTCCTATGATCTCTAACTGTTTGCTCTTGTAGACATTTGTACCGCCAAAGTTTAAGAACGCACCTGGAGTGGTTGCTTGTGGAGTATCTCCACCACTTATCACTTCAACCTGTTCGTTGGTAGCACGTTTTAATTGCTTTGGAAGATATTCTTTCCATTGCTTTGTATAACGTGTATCAACTGCTTCAATATCTACAATATATATCACTAGTGTCTCCTTTTCTTAAAACGTGCTTGTTTCCTTTCACGCCTTTCTTTTCTGGCCTTCACAGGATCTAAAAAAGCCTGATAGGACCTTGACTTCTCACTATACAGATCTCTTTCATTAAATCTGTATCCTTCAAAACGACAAAAATCACGAAACTTGTCCAAGTCGTCAAAGATTTTTACGACTTCGGGGTTCTCTGCAAAATATGACACTTTATGATCTCCTCTTCTATTTTGCGTATTCGATGTGAGCACCATTCTCACCATCTTCTGAAACATCAATGTGAACTTCTCTGCCAGGATATTTTTCACTTATTTGTGTATACAAATCATCGCTAATCATTTCACAAGATTTGTAGTCAAGCTCTAAAGTTTTTTCAGCATAAAGTTTTTCCAACCAACGTTTGAATTGAATAAATTCAATATCTCTGTCATCATGGAATACTTCAATAGCAACCTTAAAGTGAAAGATATGCCTATGTGGATAACCTAAAAAGCTAACATCATATTCGTCGCCTGTTGCTAATTTAGGATCGTCCAACGCCGCAGGATATTTGTGGATACCTTCTTTTCTAAATGTAACCCAAATCATTCTCTTTGCAGTATTCATAGTCTGTTTTTTGCCTTCCTCTTTGTATTTTTGTCTAATATAATCATCTGTAGACAAGTGTTCATTTTCTTTTAATATTGTAGCATCTTCTAGCATATTAATCAACCTCTTTTATTGGTTTATCTTTGGTATACTCTTTCCAATCTGTAAACTTTGAACGTTGCATTAGTTCATTTACTTGATGAACCCATACACCTGGGTTCGAATGATTGTAATCGACATCATCGATCTTAATACAAGCATTGTAGTTCAGTTCTTCAATATGCGGAATCTTAACACTAATCTGCGGAATAAAATTACGGAATATTGAACTCATTGGTAAAGTGCTTTCGTGTAAATGATCAATTACAAGCTGATGATAACTAACGTCATAATCTAATGTAACTAACCAACCTTCTTCTAGTAGCACACTAATCATATCATGCCAGTCTTCAATGTTATCTCTTTTATCTTCTGGAGCAAAACTTTGATTAGCACCTAAGTAAATGTGTGTGCAATCTTCTTCTCTTGCTTTTTGTATAAGGTCAATTGGATTTTGTATACCTACTACAAACAAAGTCTTTTGTCCAAACGCAGGAGTCTTTTCAACTTCAACGCCTGTAAACAATGTTACGTTATCTTTTTCGCCATCTTGGTAATCACGTTTCATTGAAAACTCCCATCGTTAATATCTGCGTTAAAGGCAATACTAATTCTATCTCTTTTACTTTTATTTGCATTAGCCTGATGCAACAAGTAACTAGGAAAACAAACTAGCTTACCAGGTCTTGGTTCAATCCTAAATCTAGTGCTATTCCATTCATTAGGATGTTTAACATATCTATACGGAACAGCCTGATCATATAACTGATGTGGACTAAACAAAGTTAGCATACCACAATCTTCATCTGCTTGTACATAGTAAACAAAACTTAAAACATTTCTATCGTGCATATGAACTTGATTAATGTTAGTTTCTGCACCGTGTGGATAGTTAATGTTTATCCATTCGTTCTTTCTTTGTATGGGACAGCAAAGAGTATAGTATTCCTCAGTTACTTTTTTAGCCATATCATCTACTGCTTTTTTAAGATCACTAAATCTATGATCGCCTAAATACCTATCACTCTGCCAACCACCTTCTTGTTCATTATAGTGCTGATCTTCTTTCATATCATAACAAGCCTGCTTAATGGTCTTGTTATCTAAATCAAGATGCTCTTCTAATAATAAAGTTGAAAATAGTGCAGTTGCGTTCATTTTTTAATGTTCTCTAACTTATCCTTGATTGCTAATTTAATTTTTTTAGTTCTTTTTAAAAGTTCTTCTGTTTGCCAAGATCGATCAAACTTTCTTTCCTTTGTAAGTTCGCCAGTTATCTTGTCATACCATTTGTGTTCTTCTTTTAGTTTCTTTTCACTTTTACTTGCTTTGCTCATTTTCTAACTCCTCCAATTTACTTTCTTGTAAATCTTCAACGTTTGCTTCTTCAACAACCGGAGTACTATCAGCATCATCAAACAATGCGTTAAACTGTGTTTGTGCATTGATAGTCTTTTTACCAGTTGCACCTCTAGTGCCAATTATTGACATCCAGAATCTTGAGAACTCCTCGATGATTTCATTTGCTTTATCTCTATTGTCTGTGGCAAATATAGCCTCAACAATATCTCTAAAGTATAACCTATCGAACTTCTCTTGTACTAACATACTAGGATATATTCCGTTATCATAGCATCTGTTAGCTTCTTGTACTGCATTAATATGACTCCATACGTTGTGTGCCATCTGTATAGCATAACTAAAGCTATCCCAAGATGTCTTACCTTCCTTACCTATTTTATTTAGGTCTCCTGGAGCATAAATGCAAATGTCTTTAACTTCTAATCCTTTAGTAACAGGACTATCTGTAAAGTTTTTAAATATACCATCTGCCAATACTGCATCACGGAAGTTTCTAGTATCACTAGCATACTTCTTATCATCAATACTTGGCACCATTCGATATACCCATTTGCTTCTATCCTGTGTTTCTGTTTGAATATACAGTTGTCCATTAGCAGTTGCTAAGAACGGACTTGCACAGTCAAACGTTACAGTATAGTTTTCATTATGGTACTTACGAACTGCTCTTTGTATGTCAGTTAGTAATGTAGCCCACTCAAGTTTACTTGTACCTAAGAAGTGCATAAAGTCATGCTTACCCTTCTCTAGTAAACCATCAAAACGTAGTGCTACTAATCTTTTCAATACTAAATGAATATCACACATATTTTGTCCACCCATGGACCAACCATT
>CEPA01057514.1_pt1 | contig 20796 bp, 14 predicted proteins | sample 356241 | NCBI WGS metagenome assembly CEPA01 (sample SAMEA2620542, study PRJEB7988) | marine metagenome | biome: marine biome (ENVO:00000447); feature: surface water layer (ENVO:00002042); material: "saline water (ENVO:00002010), including plankton (ENVO:xxxxxxxx)" | depth 5 m
GAAGAGGCTACTGAAGAAGAGGCTACTGAAGAAGTCTCAGAAGAAGAATCTTAATATCTTAACTTTTCTTCTTTATCCATTCTTTATAATTATCCTCTAAGACAGTTAGGGGTACCTCTCCATTCTCAAGAATAAAATCATGGAAATCCCTTATATCAAATCTGATACCTAAGGTTTCTCTTGCATTTTGTCTTAGTTCAAGAATTTTGAGCATACCAATTTTATAGCTACAAGCTTGGCCTGGCCAAGCAATATATCTTTCGATTTCAGCTACAACTGAACTCATAGCCTTACCTGTTTTTCTATACATATAATTTATAGCTTTTTCACGAGACCATCTTTTATGATGAATACCTGTATCTACTACCAACCGAACAGCTCTGAATAAATCAGATTGAAGGAAACCTATTTTGTCATAAGGATTTTCTGCTAAACCGATTTCAACAGCCAATTGTTCAGCATATAAAGCCCAGCCTTCAGAATATGCAGTAGAATTTACTGCATATTTCCTATAAATACCAAGATCATTATTTTCTTGATTTAGGGCAATTTGGAAATGGTGCCCCGGTATCGCCTCATGAAAAGCTAATGTTTTCATTCCAAATTTTGGCGTTGCTTTTATATCATATAAATTTGCATAAAAAATACCTGGTCTTTTTCCATCGAGAGAAGGACCACGATAATAACCTCCAGCAGCACTTTTTTCTGAATATGTTGGTACAGGTCTGACTATCACTTTTGATTTCGGGAGTTTCCGAAAATATTGCGGCACTAAATCATAAGCTTCATTAATAATATTATTGTAAATATCAATGATTTCTTTTCTTGAATTTTGGTCATCTTTAAATAAGAATTTATCACTTTCATTCAATTTAACTAAAACTTGTCCTACATCATCAATATTTTCATATCCCTCTGCCTTCAAAATATCTTTAATCTCATTTGTAATTCTTTCAACTTCACTAAGTCCTATATTATGAATCGTCTCGGCAGAATAATCAGATGTCGTCATTATTTTAAGTCTTAATGAATAGTAGTTATCTCCATCAGGTAAGCTCCATACTCCATGATTAGTATTTGCCAATGGTTTAATTTCATGGAGATGCATCAATAATAGATGATAGCTTGGAATTATTTCTTCTGTGATAATTTTCTTGGCCTTGTCCTCAAATAGATCAATCTTTTTTTGTTCGATACCAATTAAAGATAATTTTTCTGTAAAGATTGTCATAAGTGGATTCGCTTCTATAGGAATATTGATAATGTTTTCAATTTGATCTATTACCCTTTCGACCATAAAAGTGGGTGGAAAAATTTTTGACTCTTTTCTTTTTTCCATTTTTTCCAGTATTTGAGCAAAAACATTAGGTATTTCCGCTAATCTTGATAAATAATATTCTCCATCTTTCTCATCTTTGATTGGGTGAATATCCGTCATAAATTCTATAATTCTTGTATGTAAACCATTCATTTGTATTAATGGATAAGCGTGGTAAGGGTATTTAGTCATCTGTTCAATTTCATTTTTCATCTGAAATTGAGCAATTTTTTTACTTAATAATTCATCAGGCGAAAGTTCTTTATCTTGATAAGAATTTAGTATTTTATACTCTCTCCTCAGTTTTTTTAGATCATCTTTATCTTTTTCAAGAGAGTAATCTGATAGCTTTCCGTTGTAAGATCTATAACCATATTTCTCAAGTAAACCAATATATGTAAGTGACTCAGGACTATCCAGAGTATTAAAAACAAATTGTCTTGTTAAAAAGTGATTAAAGGAAAAAGGTTTGAAGAAAATTAATTTAGATACATAAATTGTTAATAATGTAAGTAAAATTATTAATAAATATATTGGTATTTTTTTTATCATTTTAATCCTTCGATCAACTTATCATAAAAAAATAAATTTTAATGAATTATGTTATTTTAAAATATATATTGAATTTTAAGGTCCCTTAGCTCAGCTGGATAGAGCACTGGTCTTCGAAACCAGGTGTCAGAGGTTCGAATCCTCTAGGGACCGCCACTAAATTGTGCTACAAATCTCCTTGCTGGGTTATAAATTATGTCAAAAACACATTCATCAGTCCTGTCACTCATAGGAAATACTCCACTTGTAGAGATAAAAAATATTGATACAGGTCTATGTAGATTATTTGTAAAAATGGAGTCTGATAACCCAGGAGGTTCAATTAAAGATAGGGTTGCGTCTTATATAATAAATCAGGCTGAAAAAGAGGGTAAATTAAAGCCTGGCGGAACAATTATTGAGGCTACAGCTGGTAATACAGGAATTGGTCTTGCATTAGTAGGGATACTTAAAGGTTACAAAGTACTCCTTGTTATTCCTGACAAAATGAGTTTAGAAAAAATTGCCCATTTAAAAGCACTTGGAGCGGAAATAAAATTTACCAGGTCTGATGTTGGCAAAGATCATCCAGAATATTATCATAATATTGCTGAAGGATATGTTAAAAGTATCCCAGGTGCATTCTATGCTGACCAGTTTAATAATCCTGCAAATATAATGGCCCATGAAGAAACAACGGCGCCAGAAATTTATGAACAAATGGATGGTGACCTCGATGCATTTGTTGCTGGAGTTGGAAGTGGAGGTACTCTTACAGGCGTGGGAAGGTTTTTCCAGAAAGTTTCTCCAAAAACAAGTATTGTAGCAGCTGATCCTGTTGGTTCGATTATTAAAGATGCAGTTAAAACTGGAACATTCAAGTATGATGGCGGGTCATGGCTTGTTGAGGGTATTGGTGAAGACTATATTCCAACAAACTGTGATTTAAATGTTATAACTGATGCGATAAGTGTTTCTGATAAAGAGGCTTTTGAGGCGATACAATTACTTTTAAAAAAGGAAGGGATACTTGCTGGTTCATCGGCAGGTACACTTTTTGCTGCGGCTTTAAAATGGTGTAAAGAACAAAAAGAGCAAAAAAAAGTTGTCACATTAATATGTGATACCGGCAATAAATATTTATCAAAAGCTTTTAACGGAAAATGGTTAGCTCAAAATGATTTAGTAAATTTTAATCCAAAAGGAACTTTAGAGGATGTATTAGTTTCACGTTTTGATATGAATGAAGTCATTTATGTGAAACCTGATGATAGTCTTTTAGTGGCCTTCAACAGGATGAATGACTCAGATGTATCCCAATTACCAGTTTTAGATAAGGAAAATTTAGTTGGTATTATAACGGAAGACGATGTTTTAAATAATTGTTCAAACGGCCATGGTTTTGACAGAAAAATTTCTGAAACTATGAAAAAAAATTTCAAAAATTTAAATGTTGATGACTCTTTAGATCAGTTAATTGACTATTTTAAAACAAATAGTTTAGCTATTATTTTGGATGATAAAAAATTTGTTGGTATTATTACTAAAATTGATCTACTTGCATATTTAAAGAGGACTAATATCAATGGTTAAAGATAAAAAAGGTTTTGAAACGCGATCAATTCATTCGGGGCAAGTGAGTGATCCATCCACTGGTGCTGTCATGACACCAATTTACGCCACTTCAACATACGAGCAAGAGGCCCCAGGTGAACATAAGGGCTATGAATATTCAAGAAGTGCAAATCCAACACGAAAAGCGCTTGAGGACTGCATAGCTGACCTTGAAAACGGAATCTCCGGGCATGCATTTTCATCGGGAATGGCAGCAACATCTACAATCATTGATCTTTTAAATTCTGGTGATCATATAGTTGCTTGTGATGATCTTTATGGTGGAACATACAGGCTTTTTGAAAATGTAAAAAAAAGAGCGTCAGGAATTAAATGTGATTTTATAGATTTTTCTGATCCTAAAAATATTCAAGATGCAATTAATGAAAAAACAAAAATGATTTGGTTAGAAACTCCGACAAACCCACTTTTAAAAATTATTGAACTTGATAGAATAATAGAGTTATCAAAAGGTAAAGATATTATCAAAGTTTGTGATAATACTTTCTGCTCTCCTTGGGTTCAAAAACCGCTAAATCATGGTTTTGATATTGTTGTGCATTCTGCAACAAAATATATAGGTGGACACTCAGATGTTGTTGCAGGTTTGGCTGTAGTTTCAGAGGATAGACATGATTTATCTGAAAACCTTAATTATTTATTAAATGCAAGTGGTGCGATTGCAGGCCCATTTGATAGCTTTCTACTTTTAAGAAGTTTAAAGACTTTATCATTAAGAATGGAGAAGCATTGCAGTAATGCACTTGCAGCTGCAGAATATTTAGAAAAAAACTTTGATAACATTGAAGTTATATATCCAGGTTTAAAAAGTAGCGAAAGCCACGAGATAGCAAAAAAACAAATGCATATGTTTGGAGGAATGTTATCTGTTATCGTCGATAATGATATGGATAAAGTAAGAGAAATATTAGGTAAATTTGAAGTTTTTACATTAGCCGAGAGTTTAGGTGGTGTTGAGAGTTTAGTTTGCCATCCCGCAACAATGACACATGCTTCAATTCCAAAGGAAAAAAGAGAGGCCTTAGGTGTTAAAGATGGTCTTATTAGATTTTCTGTTGGATTAGAAACTATAGAAGATATCCTATTTGACTTGCATAAAGCCTTTGAATAAACAACATATTTAATTAAAAAATGTCTAAAATTCTATGGAAACCAAGTGAGAAAAGTATCAAAAAAACAAATATGGCAGGGCTGTATGAGAGAGTTTTTAAAACAAAAATAAAAAGTCCTGGGCAATTCATTTATCAATCACTTCACGATTGGTCTATAAAAAATATTGAAGATTTTTGGAGTTTAGTTTGGGATGAGGCTAATATTATTGGAGATAAAGGTAGTCAGATTATTAGCGAGTATGATGATCTTATCAAAAGCAAATTTTTTCCAAAAGGTCGTCTAAATTTTTCTGAAAATCTATTAGCTGGTGAGAATAATCGTGAGGTTATTGTATTTTATGATGAACGCAAAAAAAGAATTTCTTTAACTTTAAATGAATTAAAGCAAAAAACGATTGCACTTGCAAAATGGTTAATCAAAAATGGCATAAAATCAGGTGATAGGGTAGCTGTATTAGGAACAAATTCACCGGAATCAATTATTGCAATGTTAGCCACTGCATCATTAGGTGCAATATTTACATCTTGCTCTCCTGATTTTGGTGAGGAGGGTATAATTGATCGTTTTGGTCAATGCCAACCAAAAATATTTATAACAACTGATGGTTATATCTATGCTGGTAAGAAATATTGTATAAAAGATAAGGTTGCCAATATTGCTAAAAGAATAACTTCAATAAAAAAAACAATAAATATCAGGTATATCGGGAATTCAGAAAATGAATATAAGTATGATTGGCATAGTATTGTTTCAGATAAGGATATTGATGACTTTGAGTTTAAAAAGTTTCCCTTTAATATTCCTCTTTATATCCTTTATTCTAGTGGAACTACCGGTAAACCAAAATGTATTGTTCATTCTGCTGGTGGAACACTAATTCAGCATATTAAAGAGCATAGATATCATTGTGATATGAGAGAAAATGATCGAATTATGTATTTTACTACTTGTGGCTGGATGATGTGGAATTGGATGGTAACAGCTTTAGCTTCGAAGGTAACATTAGTTCTATATGATGGTTCTCCTATTTTTCCAAATCCGCTTATACTATTTGAGATTGCCAAAGAAGAGAAGCTAAGTTTTTTCGGGGCTTCAGCAAAATATATTGATAGTTTAAATAAAATAAAAATTAAGCCAAACCAAAACCTTTCATTTGATTATCTTAGAGTTTTTGCTTCGACTGGTTCACCGTTAGCACCTCAAAGTTATGATTGGGTTTACTCAAATGTTAAAAAAAATATTCAACTTTCATCTATTTCTGGGGGAACAGATATTGTTGCCTGCTTTGTTCATGGTAACCCATGCTTACCAGTTAAAAGAGGCGAAATTCAATGTTCTGCACTTGGTATGGATGTTCAATCTTGGGATGACTTAGGCAACCGAGTTTTTACAAAACCTGGTGAACTGGTATGTATAAATTCTTTCCCATCGATACCTTTAGGTTTTTGGAACGATGATAATAATGAAGTATTTAAAAAATCATATTTCGAACAGTATAATAATGTATGGCATCATGGAGATTATGTCATTGAGACTGATAACAATAGCTTTATTATTGAAGGAAGATCAGATGCAACACTGAATCCTGGTGGAATAAGAATTGGAACGGCAGAAATTTATCGACAAGTTGAAAAACTAGAGGAAGTGAAAGAAGCTTTAGCAGTTGGCCAGGATTGGAAGAATGATCAGAGAATTCTTTTATTTTTAATACTTCAGGAAAACTTTGACTTGACTCGTGATTTAATAGACAAAATAAAAAATTCAATTCGATCTGGAGCAAGCCCGCGACATGTACCTGCTAAAATTTATGAGGTTAGAGATTTTCCAAGGACAAGATCAGGAAAAATTTCAGAGCTGGCTGTAAAAAATATTATACATAAAAAAGAAATTAAAAATATTGAGGCTCTTTTGAATCCTGAGGTTCTCGATATTTACAGAAATCTTGAAAATAAGTGATTTTAAGTTAATTGTTACTATAATTAAAGTCTGTATAATTGGGTCGCGACATCATGATTTGATATTCAATTCCAAAACCGGGATAGTTATTTATAATTTTTCCTTCATCAGTTTTATACCAACTTCCGCAGTTAGATGCCCAAACGGTATCTTTTAGTTTTTCTTGAATTTTAAAATTATATAATTTCATTGCTTCATCTTTAACATCAATATATGAAAAATTTTTATTTTTTAAGTATCTAAGGCATTTCATAATAAATGAAATTTGAGACTCTATCATATAGATGATTGATACATGGCCAGTATTGGTGTTAGGACCATAGCATATAAAAAAATTTGGAAAATTGGGTACCATAACACCCCTATATGCTTCGGCACCATTTTTCCAAACATCATCAAGACTTTTACCATTTATACCAGTTATTTTTACTGGTGAAATAAAGGTATTAGTATCAAAGCCTGTGCCATAAATAATGGCGTCAAAATTGTGTTCACTTCCGTCTTCAGTATAAATCTTGTTATCAGTTATTTTATCAATCGATGATGTTTCTAAATCAACATTATCTTTGCATAAAGTTGGAAAATAATCATTAGAGGGTATTATTCTTTTGCAGCCTATTGGATAATCAGGAATAAGTTTTTTTTTTAATTCCTTATTATTAATTTGCTCATCGATATGCATCATTGATCCTGCTTTATATGCACTTTCAAAATCAAATATTTTAAACCTGGTTAATAATCCAGAAATTAATTTTTCGAGTATTTTCGATATAATGTTCTCTTTCTTATAAAAGGCTAGGTAGTTTCTTTCTTGCAGTAGGTACCAATAAAATCTATAAATCCTCGCGTAAAAGGGAATATACCTTAAACAAAATCTTTCAAATTTATTATAAACTCTGTCTGGTTTAGGTACTATCCAGTTTGGACTTCTTTGAAAGATGGTCATATGTGAAACAATATTTGCAATCTTTGGAATAAAACCAATTGCGCTTGGTCCATTACCTATTACAGCAACTTTTTTGTTGGATAGATCATAACTGTGATCCCATTGTGCACTGTGAAAACTATGCCCAGTAAAATCTTTTATACCTTTTATTTCAGGCCATTTCGGCTTATTTAATTGACCTAACCCACTTATAAGTGACCGAGATTTGTATAATTTACCAGAAGATAATAAGGTTTCCCATAATTTATCCTCTTCATTGAAAGAAGACTCAACTACCTCACTATTAAAATTGATATAAGGTCTAATTTTGAATTTATCTGCAATATTCTCAAGATAATCTAAGATTTCATATTGTTCAGGGTATGTTTTAGTCCAATCAGGGTTTATGGCAAATGAAAATGAATAAAAGTGCGAAGGAACATCACAGCAAAGGCCAGGGTAGGTATTTTCTCTCCATGTTCCTCCAATTCCATCATTTTTTTCTAATATTCGAAAGGATATTTTTTTATTTCTTAAAAGATTATAAGCTGTTCCAAGACCAGAAATACCAGCACCAAGAATAATAACATCGTAAATTTCTTCTGAAATACTATCCATTAGGAAATGTTATACTTATGGTGTATCTTTTCAAGAAAAATGTGAGTGTCAAAATTGTATAAAGAAAAAATAGTAAATTATCTCAAGAATGAGTCTGATAGCGTTGAATTAGGTTTTGATCGAGAAAAATTGTCTTATATCCCTAATTATTTTTCCTCATATTTATCTCAGGGAAGAATTCCTAATTTTATCTGTTTAGTATCAAGGTATGGAGAAGTTGCACATTATTCACATCAAGGTTTCAAAAATATCGATAAAAGAGATGAGATAAACAATGAAACAATATTCAGAATTTATTCTATGACTAAGCCTATAACCTCAGTTGCTTTGATGATGCTCTACGAAAAAGGTCTCATTAGACTCGAACATGAACTATATCGTTATTTACCTGAATTTAAAAAAACAGAGGTATGGGTTTCCGGTGATACTAATAGTTATAAAACTAAGCCAATAAAAAATCCCATTTTAATAAGAGATTTAATGACTCATACTGCAGGTTTCACTTATGATTTTATGATTGGACACCCAGCAATTGGATTGTACAGAAAAAATGGATTGCATGATCATAAAGACATTAACACAAAAAAAGAAATGGATTTAAAACAATTTTGCGAAAAATTATCTGATTTGCCTATATTATTTGAACCAGGTGAAAAATGGCATTACTCCAATTCTATTGATATTTTAGGTAGAGTGATAGAAGTTGTTTCCGGGGTGCCCTTTGATGAATTTCTTTCGGAGAATATTTTTAAGCCACTGGAAATGGAAGATACAGGGTTTTTTGTTGAAGAAGATAAGTTATTTCGTTTTGCAGATTGCTATCAAACAATGATAGGCAGTAAAACAAAAAAAATGGCAATAAGTCATATTGCTGGTGAAGATGAATTCTCTAAAAAAAGAAACTTTTTGTCAGGTGGTGGTGGCCTATGCTCAACAATCTCAGATTATGCAAACTTTTGTCAAATGTTACTAGATAAAGGGATTTTTAAAGGTAAAAGAATTCTCAGTCCAACAACTATAGATTTTATGACCAAAAATCATCTTCCTAATAATAATACTTTAAAAGATATGGGCGATAGTAGTTTTTCTGAGACTAGATTTGATGGTGCAGGTTTTGGTTTAGGGTTTTCAGTTATGGTAGACCAAGTGCGTTCAGCTATGCCAGCAAGTGTTGGAAGTTATTCATGGGGAGGTATGGCAAGTACATTTTTTTGGATTGATCCAAAAGAAAAACTATTTTCAATTATTTTAACTCAATTGATTCCCTCTGGCCGTTATCCATTGCGACCTCAAGCACAAACTTTAGTTTATGCTGCAATAAACGACATGAATAAAAAAAACTAGACAATAAAAAAATAGGCATGTAAGTTTTTACTATCTGTATAAACAGAATGTGGTGATTTGAGCCAGTCGGCTTGCGGCCACATAAAAAAAGTCGCTAAAAAAGGCTGGGAGAGACCCGGTAACACCCGGGTTTTTTTGTCTCCCAGATTAAGGAGGTAAAAATGACTAATGAATTAAAAAATCCAGAAACCATAGCTTTACATGCTGGTTGGCGCTCAGATACTAATACAAATTCTGTAGCTGTACCTATTCACCAAACAACAAGCTATCAATTTAATAATACCGAACATGCTGCAAATCTTTTTGCGCTTTCTGAGTTGGGAAATATTTATTCAAGAATAATGAATCCAACCTGCGATGTACTTGAACAAAGAGTTGCTGCATTAGAAGGTGGTGCAGCTGCATTAGCTGTTTCATCTGGACAAACGGCAACTGCGTATGCAATCCAGAATATCGCACGTGCAGGCGATAATATTGTTTCATCCACAGATCTATATGGTGGTACATGGAATCAATTTAGTAATACTTTTAAGGACATTGGTATCGAAGTACGATTTGTTGATCCAAAAGACCCGAATGATTTTGCTAATGCTACTGATGATAAAACGCGAGCATATTTTGCAGAAACACTACCTAATCCAAAATTACAAGTTTTTCCTATCAAGGAGGTAGCTGCGATTGGAAGAAAACAAGGTATACCCTTGATAGTTGATAATACTGCTGCACCTATTATATGTAGACCTCTTGATCATGGTGCTGCAATTGTTGTTCACTCGACAACTAAATACATCGGTGGTCATGGAACTTCAATTGGTGGAATTATAGTTGATGCCGGAGGATTTGATTGGGCTGGTGCCGGCGACAGACAGCCTGCATTAAATACACCTGATCCATCTTATCACGGTGCTATATTCTCTCAACTTCCCGACCCTTTAACCCCGCTTGCATTTATTCTTAAAGCAAGAACAACATTATTGAGGGATATGGGCGGAGCAATGAGTCCATTTAATGCATTTCAATTTATTCAAGGTTTAGAAACACTTCCTTTAAGAATTAGAGAGCATTGTAAAAATGCGAGTGATATTGCAAATTTCCTTAACTCACATGATAAAGTTACTAATGTAATTTATCCTGGTTTAATGGACGGTGATTATAAAAAAAGAGCAGATGATCATCTGTTAGGAGGTTTTGGTGGACTTGTTGGATTTGAATTAGCTGGTGGTATTGAGTCAGGTAAAAAATTCATTGACTCATTAGAGTTACTTTATCACGTTGCTAATATTGGTGATGCTCGTAGTCTAGCAATTCATCCCGCAAGCACAACACATAGCCAATTATCAGAGGAAGATCAGTTATCAGCTGGAGTCACACCTGGTTATGTGAGGTTATCAGTAGGCATAGAACATATTGATGATATAAAAGCAGATTTATCGCAAGCTTTGGATAAAGCCTAAGTAATTTAATATAATAATAAATTAAGCCGCTTACTTTAAGCGGCTTTTTATTTATTTATTTAAAAAATAACCTTTATGTAATATTGTTTGTTATGCTCATTTAAGGTGGGAAAATGAAAAGAAAAGTATGGAAGTTGGTTGGAAGACCGGAGGGTTTAAACTTTGAGGATGCACTATCCTTAGTTGAGGAAGATATAAGTTCTCCAACTGATAATAAAATTCTTATTAAAACGAAAATTATATCTATGGACGCTGGAACTCGAATGTGGATGAGTGATAGACAAGATAGCTATCAACCACCGATTGATTTAGGATCTAGTATGGTAGGAGTTTGTCTAGCTGAAGTAATAGAGTCAGATAATCCTAATTTTTCCGAAGGAGATTTAGTTAGAGGTTTTGGTGAATGGGCAGATTATGCTGTTGTTGATGCTGATAGCTTTCTTAAATTAGAGGCAGGCCTTGATGACGAAGCAGCCTATCTGTCTGTTTTAGGTCTAAATGGATGGACTGCATATGTAGGTGTGATGGAAGTTGGTAAACCAAAAAAAGGAGAAATATTTCTTGTTTCTGCAGCAGCAGGTGCCACTGGTTCCCTAGCTGGCCAGATAGCAAAAAAAGCTGGTTGTAAAGTTATTGGGTTAGCCGGCAGTCAAGAAAAATGTGATTGGTTAGTAAATGATCTTGGTTTTGATCATGCTATTAATTATAAAACCAGTGATTTAGATACATCTTTAAAAAAAATATGCCCAGAAGGTATTGATATTTATTTTGATAATGTTGCGGGTGACATACTCGATATAGTTTTACAAAATTTAGCATTGTATGCTCGTATACCTCTCTGCGGATTATTAGCACAATATAATGAAAAGGGATCACGATTACCTGGGCCAAACAATTTTGATCAACTCCTTATGAAAAGAGCGACAATAACTGGCTTTTTCTGTCCAGATTTCTTAGATGACGGTCCAAAAATAGAAAAAATAATGCATGATTGGTATTCAGAAGGTACATTAAAATTTAAAGCCGATGTTACAAATGGTTTAGAAAATGTATTGATATCCTATAAAAGAATGTTTAATGGTGATAATGTTGGTAAAACATTAGTAAAATTATAAAATATTAGGAAATATTTTTTGAAGTTGTCAGGAAATTATAGTGTTGGTGGTGAGATCGCAAAAGAGGACGAGCGTTACAAGGTTATTGACAATACATTGTTAAAAGGTTTGGTTTTAAGTAGTACAGATCTTAATCCAGGATATTCTACTAGCGGTCATAAACATGCTGGCCAAGAGGAGGTATACATGTTTGTTAGCGGTCAAGGATCAATGACTTTAACTTATCCTGATGGCAAGATTTCAAATTTTGATGTTTCTCCAGGTGATATAGTGCTTATTGAAGATGATGTTCATCACCAAGTGAAGAATACAGATAATGAAAAGCAATTATATTTTGTATGTGTATTTGACGGCAAAAGACAACATTAATTTATTTTAGGCACCAAAAGCTTCCTTGAATGTTTCATCCCAGCTTCCTGTTGTTGATGCTCTTGAATATTCTGTTGCTCTTCCTTCAAAAAAATTGGTATGTTCTACACCGCCAAGCATTTCGACCATCCAAGGTAGAGGGTGTTCATTGATATTAAATAACTTTTCCATACCTAATTGTGTTAATCTCAAGTCAGCAATAAATCTTATATAATCTTTTACTTGTTTTGCTTCTAAACCCCTTACTCCACCAAGCTCAAAAGCTAAATCAATAAATGCATCTTCGTGACTAATAACCGCCTTACATGCATCATATATATCTTTCTTTAATTCTGGTGTCCAAACTTCTGGGTTTTCTGAAACAAATGTTTTAAACAATTTTATTGCTGATTCTGTGTGAAGAGTTTCATCTCTGACAGACCATGTAACAATCTGTCCCATACCTTTCATTTTATTAAACCTTGGAAAATTTAATAAAACTGCAAAAGAGGCAAATAATTGGACTCCCTCAGTGAATGCTCCAAAAACTGCTAATGTTTTGGCAATATTTTCATTTGTTTCAACACCCCATTTTCTCATGAAGTCAAATTTATCCTTCATAGCTTTATACTCAAGGAAAGCACTATATTCGACTTCTGCCATTCCTATAGTATCTAGTAAGTGACTATATGCCGCTATATGAATAGTTTCAGTATTTGAAAATGCTCCTAGCATCATTTGTACTTCAGTAGGTTTAAAAACTTTTGAATAATGCTTCATATAACAATTGTTAACTTCAACATCAGCTTGAACGAAGAATCTAAATATTTGAGTCAGTAAATTTTTTTCAGCATCTGTTAATGTTTTTTCCCAATCTTTAACATCCTCAGCGAGCGGGACTTCTTCAGGCAACCAATGTATTTGTTGCTGTGTATGCCATGCTTCATAGGCCCATGGATATTTAAACGGTTTATATACTAATCTTTCTTCTAATAAGGACATTGTTACTCTCTTTTTTGATGTTATTAATTTATTGACATGATAAACACTCATCATAGTCATCGTCGTTTATACTTGATTCTGCAACCATTTCATCAAGAGTTTTACTCTTTTTTTTGGTCTGTCTATTTTGGTTTGGTTTTTCTTTTTCTTGAGTAATTTTTGCGTTATCTGAGGATCCGGTTTCCGCTCTTTGAATTGACTGTGATCGGCAATAGTATAAGCTTTTTACACCTTTTTTCCAGGCACTATAGTGGATATCATGAATGTATTTTTTGTCACTATCCGCTGGAACAAAAACATTTAATGATTGAGCTTGATCTATCATTTCTGTCCTATCCGCTGCAAGTTCAATTAGCCATCTTTGATCAATCTCTATCGCTGTTTTATAAACATCTTTTTCATGATCAGACAGAAAGTCTAAGTGCTGAACTGAACCACGATTATTTAAAATAGATATCCAAACTTTATCATTATCCATATTCTTTTCAGCTAATAATTGTTTAAGGTTTGAATTTCTTACAGTAAAGGTTCCTGATAGAGTTTTGTGAGAATAAACATTAGCAGCGATAGGCTCAATGCCTGGGCTTGCACCTCCACAAATAATAGATATTGATGCTGTTGGTGCAACCGCTGTTTTATTTGAGAACCTCTCTTTAATTCCATATTCTTCGGCATCAGGACATGCCCCCTTGATCTCAGCTAATTCTCTTGAACTTTTATCAACCTGATCCTTAATATGGTTAAATATTTTTTTATTCCACGATTTTGCAGTTACTCCCTCCCATGGAATATTATTTGCTTGAAAAAATGAATGTAGACCCATGGCTCCAAGACCAACTGATCTCTCTCTCATTGCCGAGTATGCTGCTGTTTCCATTGTATCAGGGGCGTTATCTATAAAGTCTTGAATAACATTATCTAAGAAACGCATTATATCAGGGATGAAATTCTTATCATTTTCCCATTCATAGAATTTTTCAATATTAACTGAGGATAGGCAACAAACCGCTGTTCTTTCTTTTCCATGGTGATCAGTGCCAGTTGGTAGCGTTATTTCACTACAAAGGTTTGAAGTCTTTATTTCAAGACCAGCTAATTTTTGTTGTTCTGGTCTTAGATTATTGACTCTGTCCTTAAAAACTAGGTAAGGTTCACCAGTTTCAACTCTTGCAGTGAGAAGTCTAATCCAAAGTGATCTTGCTGAAACTGTCTTTTGAACCGTCTGGTCTTTTGGACTCCTAAGATCCCATTGGTCATCATCTTCCACAGCTCTCATGAAAGAATCACTTATTAAAATACCATGATGAAGATTTAAAGCCTTTCTGTTAGGATCGCCTCCGGTTGGTCGTCTTATTTCAATGAACTCTTCAATTTCAGGATGATCTATAGGTAAATAAACAGCAGCTGATCCTCGTCTTAGCGAACCTTGACTGATAGCTAATGTAAGTGAGTCCATAACTTTTATAAATGGAACAATTCCACTTGTTTTTCCAACACCACCTACCGATTCACCAATAGATCTTAAATTTCCCCAATAAGATCCAATTCCTCCTCCTCTTGCGGCAAGCCAAACATTTTCAGTCCATAAGTCAACAATACCGTTAAGACTGTCATTAGCTTCATTAAGAAAACATGATATTGGCAGTCCTCTTTTGTTACCTCCATTGGAAAGAATTGGTGTTGCAGGCATAAACCACAATTGCGAAATATAGTCATATAATCTTTGTGAATGATCATCATCATCACCATAATATGATGCAACTCTGGCAAATAATTCTTGAAAACTTTCACCTTTCATTAGATATCTGTCTTCAAGTGTTTCTCTACCAAAGTCAGTAAGTAATGAATCTCTTGCTGGATCAATTTTTACTGTTTTTCCTGTTCCACTGTGTTGAACTGCTCTATCTGCTACTCTGAAATCCATTTTTGGTTCATTTAAATTATCCAATGGAGGTTTTTCTCCAACTTTAGATTTCGCTTGTGAGTATAGTTGTTCCATCTCACTATCAGTATATCCAGATATTGTTAATGGTGGAGTCTTTCTTTTTGAATTCTTATCTTTTTCTATATTTTCCATTAACATGACTTTTCCTTTTTTTAGAGACGAATATTGATGAGGTGAATCGGCTTTTCTCCTATATCAGATCGGCTCTGTTTATATACAAGTGCAACAGATGTATTAATTTATTTAATACCCCTACAAATAGGGTGAAACACATTGAGTAACACAAAATATAGTACCTTGTTCGTTCACCAGGTCAACAAAGAAAATAAAAATCAGTAATTTTTTTTCCTTTTTTTTAATAATCCAAGCATTAAAATGAAAAAATTAGACAAGGAGTCGCACTATGAATTCAAATAGATTGAATAGATCATGGAAGCTAAAAAGGAGACCAGAGGGTGTTATTAATGAAAAAGATTTAGAATTAGTTAGCGAGGAAGTCCCGCAGATAACAGATGGTCAGGTATTAGCAAAAACTATTTATTTTTCATTAGATCCAACAAATAGAATTTGGATGTCTGATATAGATCAGTATATGGAGCCAGTCGAGATTGGTGATGTTATGAGAGCAGGTGGATCATTAGCAGTTGTAGAAGAAACTAAAGTATCTCACATCAAAGTTGGAGATATTATTCAAGGAGGAATGCATGGCGGATGGCAGGAATACTTTGTCGTACCAGGAGAGGAAGCTTCGGCAATATCTTTAACTGAGTCCATCCCTTTAACTGCTCTTATTTCTGTTTTGGGCTTTACGGGTCCGACAGCCTATTTTGGTTTTTTAGATATAGGTAAGCCAAAAAAAGGTGAAACAGTTGTTGTTTCTGCAGCTGCAGGTGCAGTTGGTTCTATAGTTTGTCAAATAGCTAAAATTAAAGGATGTTATGTTGTTGGTATCGCCGGTAGTGATGATAAATGTAACTGGTTAAAAAATGATCTGAAAGTTGATAAAGTTATTAATTATAAAAAACAACCAATTTTAGATAAACTAAGAGAAACTTGTCCTAATGGTATCGACATATATTTTGAAAATGTTGGCGGTAAAACTTTAGATGCGGCCCTTACACTGATGAATAATTTTGGTAGAATACCTGTTTGTGGTCTTATATCAATGTATAATGATTGGAATGAACCTGGGCCAAAAATGTTTCGGAACATTTTGATGAAAAGATTAACAGTAAAAGGCTTTCTGGTTTCTGATTATCTTGATAGATATTCTGAGAGTTTAGAGTCACTATCTTTGTGGATGTCAGAAGGAAAAATCCAGTACAAAGTTGATGTGGTCGAAGGTATCGAAAATGCTCCTTCTGCTGTTAATAAGCTTTTTACAGGTGAAAATAAAGGTAAATTAATTGTTAAGGTTACTGATGAACCATAAATTAATAAACCTCAAATAAGCCAGCTGCGCCCATTCCGCCACCTATGCACATAGTTACAACAGCGTTTTTTGCATTTCTTCTTTTCCCCTCTAAAAGAATATGTCCAACTAATCTAGCTCCAGTCATACCAAACGGATGACCTATTGAAATTGACCCACCATTAACATTCAGTTTATCATTGTCGATGCCTAATTTGTCACGACAATATAAAGTTTGACTAGCAAAAGCTTCATTTAACTCCCATAAATCAATATCATCAATCGTAAGATTATTTTTTTCAAGCAATTTAGGAATAGCATAAACTGGACCAATACCCATTTCATCAGGTTCACAACCAGCAACGGCAAAACCTCTAAATGCTCCTAGAGGCTCTAATCCTTTTTGTTCAGCTAATTTTGAGTCCATTACAACAACTGAAGCAGCACCATCTGAAAGTTGTGAGGCATTACCTGCTGTTATAAAGTGTTCCTCTCCTCTGACTGGTGGTAATCCTGCTAAACCTTCCAAAGTGGTTTGTGGACGATTACATTCATCTCTATCTACAGTGTAATCAATAATTGACTCTTCGCCAGTTTCTTTATCGATTATTTTCATTTTTGTATCCATAGGCACGATTTCATTTTCATAATAGCCAGCATCTTGAGCAGCAGCTGTTCTTTGCTGACTTTGAAGAGAATATTCATCCTGGCTTTCCCTAGTTATGTTATATCTTTTTGCAACAATATCGGCAGTTTCTATCATTGGCATCCATAATGCAGGATATGTCTCCATCAGTTTTTCTTCAGTTATATCTTTTAAATTTATTCCTTGCATTGATACCATCGAAATAGACTCAACCCCAGCTCCTACGACAGCATCTGCGCCTTCTGCTACTACTCGCCCAGCAGCCATTGCAATGGTTTGAAGTCCAGACGAACAAAATCTATTTACCGTTACGCCTGATGTTGTAACTGGACAACCAGCCCAAATAGCAGCCAGTCTGCCAACATTTTGCCCTGTTGCACCTTCAGGTGTTCCGCATCCCATTATAACATCATCAATTTCTTTAGGGTCTAACTTAGCTCTCTCAATTGAATGTTTAACTGCATGACCAGCCATTGCTGCGCCATGTGTCATATTAAAACCACCTCTACCTGATTTTGCTAAACCTGTTCTTGCTGTTGATACAATTACTGCTTCTCTAGTCATGCTTATCTCCCAAGGAAAATTAATCTTATATTGTTAACAGAAATTCTTTTTTTTCAATACTTAATTATAAAATTTATAGGTTACATCTCTCAATAATAGTATTACTATTTTAATAATAATTCTAAAAAAACTATTATTTAATTCGTTAGGTCATAAGGTTTTGATGTTTTCAATAAAATTAATAAAGATTACTGGTATCGGAACAATCAATTAACAAAAAGGTTAAAGATTATGGATACTGGTTTTTCAAAATTAAACAATCTTTTAAGTTATATAGATTTTACAAAAGAGTTCGGATTTCCTGATGCAGTGAAATTAGTTTCAGTCAATATTGATATTGGTTCAATAAATTTAGATTATAATCCAAATTCCTATGAATATATTAATAAAATAATTAAGCAAACAGATAGTATAGTTTTTGTTGAATCTATTATCTGTGATAAAGAGAATAATAGTATTCACATTACAAGTATATGGTCTCTAAATAATGATTTTCATTAATATATATATACAGAAAGTTTCAATATTATTTACAATTTTTATGTTAGTTGCATGTGGAGGTGGTGGCTCAAATATTCCTGTTTCTAGTATTCCGAATGAAACCTCACTTGAGGATGAGTCGGTAAATAATTTGTTTCCAATTTTGGATTTAAAAGAAATAGAAACACCTGAATATTTCAATCAGTGGGGTCTAGACTTTATCAATGCATCAAGTGCTTATGTAACAGGTGCTTCGGGAAAAGGAACTGTTGTCGCAGTAGTTGATGAAGCATTGGATTGGCAGCATTATGAGTTTTTAAGAGAGGACATATTACATCCTGATAGCGTATTGACCTATTCAGGAAATAGAGAGCCTACTCCATGGGAAAAGTTTCATGGAACAGCTACTACTTCAATAATTGCTGCAAGACGCGATGCAAAAGATATACCAAGTAACATGCATGGTGTTGCCTATGATGCACAAATCTTATTTATAGCTACGGAATTAGGAGAGCCACCTGCAGATGGTGAATATGCCCCAACAACAATAAACAGATATGATTGGTCTTATTATGATCAAAATGAGGCAAGTTTATATAATGAATTATCTAATAAGGTTGACATAGTAAATAATAGTTTTGGTTTTACCGGTCAAATTACTGATTACCCAAAAGAAACCTTTGCAACGAATTTTCCTAAATTTATTAACTCTCTAAGAAATAATAAAGATACAATCTTTGTTTGGTCAGCAGGTAATTATAATGGTATTACCAATTCAAATGGTGAAAAGGTCGATGCTAGTGACCCTGGGTGGTTAGCAGGTCTTTCATATTATTTTCCTGAACTTGCTGATAATAATATAGCTGTTGTTGCTGTTGATAGTGAAGGAAAAATTGCTGACTGGTCAAATAGATGTGGTGTTGTAAAAAGCGCCTGTTTAGCAGCTCCAGGAAGTAGAATAAATGTCGCTATACCAAATAATCTTTATGTTTCACTGGCAGAAGATAAAAAAGCAAATTTAAATGATAATGTTTTAAGTTACTTGAAAGATCATCCAACAGAGGCTTACCTTTTAGCATCAGGTACATCATTTGCTGCACCGCATATTTCGGGTGCTCTTGCTGTTCTGAAAAGTGTTTTCAAAGAGAGTCTATCATCGCGAGAAATAATTAATAGACTTTATACTACCGCAAATAAAGACGGTGAATATGCGAATGAAGATATCTATGGCCAAGGTCTCCTCGACTTAGGTGCTGCTATTTCGCCAGTTGGTTTTTTATCCGCGTACAATGAAAATTTATCCTCTCCAAATTCTTTTTCTTTAAGCAGTTCCTCTATCAAAACTGGTTTATCTTTTGGTGATAGTTTAAAAGTTGCTTTAAAAGATTTAAACATAGCTTTTTTTGATGCATTGGGTGCACCATTTTTTTTACCCATAGAAAATTTTATCCAAGTACAAAATTATTTTGATCATTCTAAGAGGTTATTTAGTTTTAACCAAAAAAGATATCAATCTTCATTTGGATCTATGTATACATTTTCTTCATGGGATAATGTTACTAACAAGAGTGGCTATAATGCTCTAAGGTTAAATAATGCTGGGTTTGCAATCCAAGGTAATGAGTTTGATTTTTCCTTGTATTATGGTCTAAATCCATCAGCACATCTCTTGAGTCCTGATCGTAAGTTTGATTTTTCGAAAATTTTCATGAGTAATGATGTCTTTGAAATTCCGTGGTTAAAATTTTCTGAGGATGGTTTTAGCCTCTCTCTTGCGTCTGATTCTATATCAAAAAAAATCAGTACAACTTTTTTTTCTGGTTCAGATAGGAAAGAAGGTTGGGAAAACTTACCCTTTTTTATTATACCAAAACAGAATAAATCCTATGGTTTTTTTGTTTCCTACAAAGATCAAATCAATAGTTTTTTTAGAACATCTAACTCGTTTGGGATATTAAATAAAAAAGATGACTATCTTTCAGGCTCTTTTTCAGGTGCATTTGGTAATATTAAAAGTGTTAAAACATTATTTTATTCAAATAATAATAATTTTAAATTTACTGATAATTTAGAATTAATTGCTAATTTAAATATTGCAAAAGTATTACCTGTAAATCCAAACCTATATATTGGTAAAATTAGTAAAATATATGAGACTAGTTTTGATTTCGGATTAATTAAAAATAAATTATTTTTTTCTGATGATACATTTTCAATTCTCTTAAGACAAAAGCCACATATTGAAAAAGGTTTTATGGAATTAAAATTACCCATTGGTCGTGATCTAAATATGAATATATATTCTCAAACAAAAAATATATTTTTAAAACCTTCAAGAAGAAATCTGAGTATAGATTTCATTTGGACTAAAAGATTTGAGTCAGCTGATCT
>CEPA01032785.1_pt1 | contig 20677 bp, 16 predicted proteins | sample 356241 | NCBI WGS metagenome assembly CEPA01 (sample SAMEA2620542, study PRJEB7988) | marine metagenome | biome: marine biome (ENVO:00000447); feature: surface water layer (ENVO:00002042); material: "saline water (ENVO:00002010), including plankton (ENVO:xxxxxxxx)" | depth 5 m
TGTTATTAAATCAGATTCACTTTACTATTCTATGGATAATGATTCAATTTCTGCATTTGGAAATGCATTTTTAAATCACTTAGAATCAACAATGACTGCTGCTAAGATTAATCTTACTGAAAGTAAAGGCTTTCTTGGAAATTCATTTCACGCTCAAAATAATGTTGTTATCAATGATAATGAAGTAATAATCAAAGGCTCCGAAGTTTTCTATATCGATTCTATCCAGCATATGACCATACTTGAAGATGCACATATAATTGATACCAATAATGAAATATTAGGTGAAAATATTTTTATTCAATTTCAAGATTCAATGATTCAACAAATTCTCATTGATGAAAATCCAATAATAAATAGAAAAATCACAAATACATCCTATGAATCCAATACTTATAATAATTTAATTGATATTATATCGGGTGAGTCCATAGTAATTGATTATATTGATAATAAATTAGATAAAGTCCACGTTATTGGTATGGCTAATTCTTTATATCATGTGATTGACAATAATTTATTAGAAGGAATTAATGAAGTATCTGGAGATTCTATTGTCTTCTTATTTAACAATGATGAATTATCAAAGATTAAAGTTAGTGGAGGTGGAAAAGGATTTTATACGCCAGAATTTCAAAACTCAAATATTGATTCTATTATTAATTATTTTGCAGAAAAAATTGATTACGACATTGCTAACAATATAAATCATTTTTATCAAGATGGTTCGATTCAATACCAGGATACAAAACTTAATGCTGATTATATGGAAATTGATTGGGATACTAATAAACTCAATTCTTATAAGGTCAACGATAAACAGCCAATCGTTCAAACTGATAAAAAAAGTTCTCCAATGCTAGGAGATACAATTTATTTTGATCTTATATCTAAAATAGGAATGATTAATAAAGGAAAAACAGAACTTAATAATGCTTTTTATCACGGACATGAAATTGTTCATGATAATCAAAATAATATTTACAGTTCTCAAGGTATCTATACTTCTTGCGATTTAGATCATCCTCATTATTATTTTAAAAGTAATAAAATGAAAATGATACCTGATAAATATATCATCGCTCAGCCTATTATTTTGCACATTAAGGGTTTACCAATTATTGGTTTCCCATTTGCAATTTTACCTAACAAAGGAGGACAGAGACAAAGTGGATGGATTATGCCTACATTTGGATATTCTGAAAGAAATGGAACTTATTTCCATAATTTAGGATACTATCATGTTTTAAATGATTATTCAGAAATTAAAGTTTTATCGAATTTTTATGATCGTAAAGGTTTCAAATTTAACTTTAAATTTAGATACAATAAGCGATATAATTATTCTGGTAGCTTTTCATCAACATTAGTACAAGATTTAAATTCTGGGTCATCAGATATTAAAAATATCTTTTCGAACGCTACACAAAATAACAATTTGATTTGGAGTCACAATCATCAAATTGATCCAACTCAAAATTATAATTTTAATTTTCATTATATTTCCAAAAATGATTTCTATCAACAAAGTCAAGTTGGATATAACTCTGAAACTCGTTTACAGCAAAATATTTTATCAGCATTCAATTATCGTAAATCGTGGTCAAATTCTGATAACTCAATTAATATTAATTTGTCAGATAGCTTTAATCCTTTAATTAAGAATAATAAGCCAACTAGTTCTGTTCCAGTTTTTTATCGTAATATGATATTACCTCAAATCAAATTTAATCATGGGTCTCGTCTTTTATTTGGAGATGGATCGAAATGGTATAATTCAATCTATTACGGATATAATTCTGATTATAAAGCTTCAAGAGATTTTGGACATTTACTTCTAGAAAATAATGAGGTCAAGGATAGTACAAGACATAAGAATGGTATTAATCATAGATTTTATTTGAAGGGATCGCAAAAACTCTTTCAACATATTAATTTTAATACCACAATAAATATGTTAGAAAGTTGGATATTGGGATACAAGGAACCTCAGTTGGATGCAAACGGTATATTTATTGATAATCAATTTGATTCTAGTGACAAATTAAAAAGGCGTTTAACCGGTGATTTGTCTTTAAGCATGGGAACTAAATTATATGGTGTCTTATCAACAAATATTTTCAATTTAACAGCGATTCGACATGTTGTTTCACCTTCTGTTACATATTCATATAGACCTGATTTTTCTCAACAAAATATATTTGGGCTAAATATAGATTATGTTACCAAAGATTCTAGTGGAGATATTTATGATTATTTTTCTGGCAATCTAGTTCCATCAACACCAATAGGAAAAAGAGAGTCATATGGTTTTAAGTTAAATAATGATTTTTATGGTAAAATTTTCACTAATGGTGAGTATAAAAAAATTCATCTAATCAATTGGTCAAACTCGTTATCATATAATCCAACTTACGAAAAATTTAAATTATCATATTTAAATTCTTCACTTCGCAGTACTCTATCTAGTAATCTTAATTTTAATATTAATTTAAATTATGATTTATATAAGACAAGTAATGGTATTCGTATTAATGAAATAGCTAACTCTCCGAGATTATCAAGTTTAAATTCATCAATACAATTTAAACTATTTGGTAAACAAATAGATAGATTCCAAGACACTTCCCTAGATTCAACTGAAGATAATACTAATGCTAATATCTATGATCAATATGAACCCATCTTAACTAGTAATAATAAATGGCAAGCGACATTTAATTTAGGTTCTTTTTTTAATTTTAATAATAGTTTGAATCAATGGGATAAAGACTTTTGGTTTGATTCTAATTTAGATTTTAATATTACAAAGCATTGGTCATTATCGTATTCTGCACGATTTAATGTAGTGAGTAGCGAAATAGTTCGACACAACCTAATGATTTACCGACCATTACATTGTTGGATGTTTAGCTTCCAATGGTATCCAGGTATTGGGCCGAATAATTTTGGTAGTGGATTCCAATTACTTATCAAAGTAAAAAATCCAGATTTACAAGATATTCGCTTAAAGCATACTGAAGGGAATATGTTTGGCTTCTAATTTTCAATTGAATAAATTTTGAGCCATGTATGTATTTTTTAAAATATAACAAATTATAAATTAAGGATTTTTTTAATGTCAGATCAGATTAGAAATATTAAAGGCACCAAAGATCTTCTACCAAGTGAGAGTAGGCTGTGGCTAGAAACAGAAAGTATAATTCATAATTTTATGACTTTACATGGATATTCCTTAATAAGAACACCCATATTTGAGAAAACAGAATTATTTAGTAGAAGTATAGGTCAAGAAACAGATATTGTAAACAAAGAAATGTATACTTGGGACGATATAGATGGAACAAGTTTGACATTGCGTCCTGAGTTAACTGCATCAGTTGTTCGATCATTTGTACAAAATCACCTTGGCAACCTTTCCCCTTTAAATAGATTGTATTATATTGACTCCTCATTTAGGCGTGAAAGACCTCAAAAAGGGAGACAACGACAGTTTACTCAATTTGGTATTGAAGCACTTGGTTCACCCAACCCTGAACAGGATGTAGAGATTATTTTAATCGCATCCAGAATTTATGAAATGCTTGGAATTGAAGATTTAGAAATTCATATAAATAGTATAGGTTCAACATCATCACGAACTCAATATTCTAAATCTCTAGTAGAATATTTAGAACGTTATGAAAATGAATTAAGCGATATCAGTAAAAAAAGATTGCGTACAAATCCACTAAGAATCTTAGATAGTAAATCTGATAAAGATATTAAAATCTTAACTGAAGCACCTTTGATTTCTAATTATTTAAATAAAAATGATAGAAAGAATTTTGATGATATTTTGAAATTATTAGATGACTTGGGTATATCAACAATAAAAAATCCTAAATTGGTTAGGGGCCTTGATTATTACAATGGAATGACTTTTGAAATTTTAAGTAATAATATTGGTGCTCAAAGTGCATTGTGTGGTGGAGGCAGATATGACAAATTAGTTGAATATCTAGGTGGTAAATCTACACCAGCTGTTGGTTTTGCAGCAGGCTTAGAGAGACTTATACTATTACTAAAAGAAAATAAAGATACAAATCCATTAAATCAGGCTGATATATATATTATCGCACTTGATGAGAGTGCCAATGCCTACAGCTTCTCAATTGCAGATAAATTAAGAAATAAGCTAGGAATAAAAGTAATATGTGAAACATTACGTAGAAGCATGAAGGCTCAGCTTAGAGAAGCAAATAAGAATAATGCAAAATTTACTATACTGATTGGAGATGATGAAATTAAATCAAATCAAGTGATTATTAAAAATATGGAAGATGGGACCCAAACAAATGCGCTCATTGATGATATAGAGAATTATTTTGGAGTTGATTACGAATATAAATAAGCAAACATGTAATTATTGTTCGTTATCATGAACTAAGTTTAAAAGGAAAAAATCAAAACTGGTTTGAAAAAAACCCTACTAAAAATATTAAGCGTCATCTTCCTAATTTAGTTTTTACAAATATAAGTAAAGGAATTTTCTTATTATGAAAAATAGCATAAAAATTATTTCATGGAATGTAAATGGAATTAGAGCAGTAATTAAAAAAGGTTTTTATGATTTTGTCAAAGAACATCAACCCGATATACTTTGTCTTCAAGAAACTAAAGCCCATCCCGAGCAAGTAGATTTAGATATGGACGAATTACCAGTTAGGTTTTGGAATTCAGCAGAAAAAAAAGGATATTCCGGGACTTCAATTTTTTTGAATGAAAATCCAATCAATTCTTACAATGGTATCAATATTGATAAACATGACAATGAAGGCCGAGTAATAACATTAGAATTTAGTAATTATTTTTTAGTAACTGTTTATACTCCTAATTCAAAAAGAGATTTAGCTCGACTTGATTACAGATATAATGAATGGGATGTTGATTTTTTAAATTATGTTAAAGATTTAGAAAAGAATAAACCGGTTATTTTTTGTGGTGACTTAAATGTTGCACATAAAGAAATTGATTTAAAAAATCCAAAAACAAATAAAAAAAATGCTGGCTTTACGGTTGAAGAACGAGAAGGCTTTGATAATATTGTAAAAGCAGGATTTATTGATACATTTAGAGAGTTCAATCAAGATCCAGATCATTATACTTGGTGGAGTTATATGTTTAACTCAAGAGCAAAAAATATTGGATGGAGAATAGATTATTTTTGCGTATCAGAAGCAATAAAAGATAATTTAGTTGATGCCTATATTCTTCCAGAAGTAATGGGATCTGATCATGCACCAGTTGTTTTGGAAATTAAATTGTAATGATTACAAAAAATCAAATCAAATTTTTAAAATCTCTTTCTCAAAAAAAATATAGAATACAATCTCAAAAGTTTTTAGTTGAGGGAAAACTAATTGTCAAAGAGTTAATACAATCTAATGCATTGATTGATAAAATTTATGTTAGTGAAGATTTTATTATTAAGAATGCAGATTTCATTCTATTTGATTCAAATATTAGTTATGAAATCATTTCAAATGATGTCATTAATAAAATTAAAAATACAGATTCTTCCCAAGAGATTTTTGCAATTAGTTTAATAAAAAATAGTTTAGATCTGCAAATCCAAACTCCAACATTAGTATTAGATAACATTTCAGACCCTGGGAATCTTGGTACTCTCTTACGTTCTGCATCGTGGTATGGTATTAATAATGTATTGGTAACTAGTAAATCTGTTGATATATATAATCCAAAAGTTGTGAGATCCGCAATGGGAGCACACTTTCATATTACTAATTTACATCAACTGTCTGAACAAAAAATTCGATCACTTCTCAATGATGAATCTATTAATATAATTGCAGCAACTTTAAATGGTCGTTCTCATATAAATTTTGATTCTTCAAATAATTGGGCATTAATTTTGGGTAATGAAGCACATGGAGTAACAGAATCAATGCTCGATATAGCTAATGAGCAAGTTTCTATATCAAAATTAGGTAATATGGAAAGCTTAAATGTTGGAGTAGCTGGATCTATATTAATTGATAGATTTTCAACAAAGTAAAAATAATTACATCCAATATATAATCATGATTAAATTCGGACTATGAAAATTTTAAATAATATACTTGAAGCAATTGGAAATACACCGATTGTTAAATTAAATAAAGTTGGCAAACATCTAGATTGCAATCTCATGGTCAAATGTGAATATTTTAACTCAGGTGGTTCTATTAAGGATCGCATAGGTTATAATATGATTTCAGAAGCTGAGAAGACAGGTAGAATTAAGCCTGGGGATACACTTATTGAACCAACATCTGGAAATACAGGTATTGGTATGGCTTTAGCAGCGGCTGTAAAAGGATACAAAATAATTATTACGATGCCGGAAAAAATGAGTAAAGAGAAAGAATCAGTTTTATTGGCATTAGGGGCAAAAATTATACGTACTCCAACAGAGGCGTCATGGGACAGTGAAGAAAGTCATATTGGAGTTGCTAAAAAACTAAATAAAGAAATAAAAAATTCTCATATTTTAGATCAATATGCAAACCCTGCAAATCCAGATATTCATTATACCACAACAGCCGAAGAAATTATTAATGATTTAGATGGGAATATTGATATGGTGGTTATGGGTGTTGGAACAGGTGGTACCATTACAGGAGTTGCCAAAAGACTAAAAGAACATAATCCTGAAATTCAAATTGTAGGGGTAGACCCCTATGGATCTATTCTTGGTGGAGGAACTGATGTACATTCATATAAAGTCGAAGGCATTGGATATGATTTTTTCCCTGATGTCTTAGACAATAATCTGGTAGACCAATATATAAAAGTAAATGATGAGGATTCCTTTAAAACCGCAAAAGACTTAATAAAGCAAGAAGGACTTTTTATAGGAGGCTCATCTGGTTCTGCTGTTTGGGCTGGTTTACAAGCAGCAAAAAAATTAAATAAAAATCAAAATTGTTTAATTATACTTCCTGATTCGATTAGAAATTATTTAAGTGGATTCATTGATGATCTATGGATGAAGGAAAACGATTTTATAGATTAACTATAAAATTCCTTTATGTCATTTTTATTATTTTTATTCATTCTATATTTAGTTTTTTTAATCGCTTTTATATATGCAACTCTAAGGTTAAAATTAAAAAATCATTTGCATGATCAAGCACCAGGAATTAGTATTATCGTCGCGATTCGCAATGGGCAAGAATCACTACCTCAACTAATTGATGATCTTATTTGTCAAAATTATATTGGACATTTAGAATTCATTCTTGTTGATGATGAATCTACAGATCAGACTAAATCAATAATTGATTCCATTATTAAAAAAGATAATAGATTTAAATATTTTTCATCAAATGAAGGAAGTAGTAATCTTTTAACTAAGAAAAAGGCTTTAGATGTTGGTATTAATAATGCATCTCATGAATATTTATTGTTTAGCGATGTTGATTGTAGAATACCATCTAGTTGGGCTAAGGTTATGTCAGGATATTTTATTTCAGGGTATGAATATTTAGTTGGATTTAGTTTAATTAATTTTAAAAAGCCTAATAATTATATTTCAATATTTCAACGTATCGATTTTTTATTATTAATGATAATGTGTAGAGCATCTAATTATTTTGGTTATCCATTAGCTTCATCAGGTCAAAATCAAGGTTTTACTAAGTCACTATATATTAGAGCTGGTGGATTTTCAAAAATCAATTCATTTATTGGTGATGATACTGCGTTCTTACAACACTGTAATAATATTGGATGTAAATCTATCTTTATAGATAATCAGGAATCTTATATTACTTCAAGAAAAGAATTCAAGCTATCTAAATTTTTGTTTCAAAGAATTAGATGGGTTGCTGATGCAAATAAACTATGGAAGTTAAATTTAAATTTTTTCCTCATATTATTTATTTCATTTTTATCTTTTTGTGCGTTTCCAATTATTATTTATAATAATTTTTCTAATTATATTTTTGTTGGAATGATAGTAGTAATAAAAATTATTGTAGAGTTTTTATTATTGTATTGTGGTGCAAATAAATTGAGTATAAAATTTAAACTATATGAATTTTTATGGTGGGAATTACTCCACATACCCTATATTGCTATTGTAGGAATATTAAGTTATTTTGTCAGGTTCTTTTCTTGGAGAGGTAGACGTTTAATTTGATCTTTATTTTTTATTTATTATACTTGATTTTTCTTATGTGGATATTTGATTTTTCCAATCTTCAATTAAATAGTAAAAATATAGAAAAACATAAATTTTCATTAACGATTCTAATTCATAAAATTAAAGATGTTGATTTACTTCTGAAAACCTTAGATTCCATTCAATCCAAATCATCCTATGAAAAAATAAAGCTCATTTTATTTAATCATACAGATAGTAGTCTAGATCAATTACTTGAAGGCTATAAATTATCGTTTAATAACCTTAAAGTATTAAATAAATACAACCAATCAGATTTATTTAATATTGAAGCAGAAAAAATTGAAACTGATTATATTTTATCTATTGAAAATGGCATGATTTTTAACAATAATTTTTTCAATAAGTCTTTATTGTATTTAAGTACTCATAATTTGTCATTATTATTTTTCCCTGTCCAATTCAATAATCATAATAAGAGATATATTTTTAATCAATTATTTCATTCCTTTAAACAATCATTTTTCTGTTCCATAGTAAATAAAAATATGTATGCTTTAAAATCTTTAGAAAAAGTTGGGTATTTTATCAATAATGATACTTTTCAATCTATTTTAAAAGATGATATAGAGAAAGATATTGATCAAAAATTTATTATGGATCGTGAATTGTCGGTTTATCAAGATAATGAAAAAATAGATTTATCCAGAGATTATATCTTTGATATTTTATTGTTAATTAATGCCTTATTTTTTATTAAAACAGTTCAATATATATCATCACCAAACTTATTATTATTAATCACTATCTTTGTTAAGATTATACCTGAATTATATTTTCAATATTCGTATTACAATCAATTAAAGATACGGTTTCCTAAAATTGAGTTTTTAGTTTATTCAATTTTTCAGCCTTTATATTTATTTATAATTTGGTTTTCAAATATTAAGGTCAAAAATAATTAATTGATTTAATGCGATTTCAAGACAAAAAAAAAGCCTCAAATAAATTGAGGCTTTTCTAAAGTAAGATTTATACTACAAGTCTTATTTACTTACCTTTATTGTAAAGTGTTACAATTAATAATAAGGCTATTAAACCTGCAATTCCAGCATCGCCAAATTGACTCATTAATGAACCAATACCAGCAATTACATTAAATGGATCGTTGAATAATATACCTATCGCAACACCCAAGGCAATCAGAGCTTTCAAAACATCAGTGATGCTGTTTATCCAACCCGTGATTAAAACCATTGCATTTTTCATATCTTAATTCTCCTAGATTTTTGAACAAAGGCCCTAAATTAATAGAGCCTTTTATTCAATTGTTTAGTATCCGGGATATTAATCCAAGAAAGAAGCAAATACTATTAGGGCTAGAAGGCCAGCTAATCCACCATTAATGAATGAATCTACTAGCTCTATAATACCACCAATAGGGTTTACGTTAGTTACATATAAGATATTAACGAATACAAAAAAAACGATAACAGTTTTAAGCAAACCAACTATACCACCAACCCAACTGTTTACATTATTTAATGCTGATTTCATTGTTTTCTCCTTGTTTTGTTATTATCTAAGATGTACAAGCATCTTAGAATTCTTACTAGACTAAATATTATTTCAAAAAACTAAAGTTGACACTAAATCAACTTTCTGCGGTAAACTTAGGATAGATTATATATTATATGCAAATAATATTTAAAGTATTACTTTAACACTATAAGTTGAATTATTTAAGCACATACCACAATATAGTCTAAAACTTTATCTTCTTGATTGCAGTTTAGCTAATAATTTTAAAATTTCAAGATATAGCCACACTAGTGTAATGAGCAAACCAAATGCACCATACCACTCCATGTATTTAGGTGCTCCATTTTCAGCTCCTGCCTCAATAAAGTCAAAATCTAATACTAAGTTCAGTGATGCAATTACTACAACAAAGATGCTAAACCCAATACTAAATAAAGATGAATTCATAGGATTCATAATAGGTAATCCAGATCCAAAGAAACTCATTATGAAACTTATTAGATATAAAACTCCTATACCTGCAGTGGCAGCAAATACTCCCAATTTAAAGTTTTCTGTAGGTGCAATTATTTTAGTTTTATAAGCAAATAGTAATGCAACAAAAATTGCAAATGTTAAAAAAATAGCTTGTCCTACTATACCATCAAACTGTTGAGCATAGTATTGAGATATACCACCTAGGAATAAGCCTTCAAGCGCAGCATATATTAATGTCGTATATGTTGCCAAATGTTTTTTAAAAATTGTTAATAGCGCTACACAGAAGCCACCTATGGCTCCAAAAATCATAATAGGATAGCTAGGATTATTCCATGTGTACATAGCAGTAAACATTAGTACAAGTAATGATATTGATACTTTATTAATTGTACCTTCAAGAGTCATATGGCCTTGCGTTGTATCTGTACTATTTTTAAACGTACTGGTCTGTAAAGCTGGATTTCCTGATCTATATGAAATATGGTTTCTCATATTTATCTCCTTTATTATATATTTTGAGATTCTATTTTATATGCTGAAAATTTATAATAAATTAAAATTAATATCTAGAATAGAATATCATGAGATCAAAACTATCAAATAAAAAACTATTAGATTTATATAAGCAATTAGTTCTTCCTAGACAAATTGAAGAAAGAATGTTGATTCTTTTACGTCAAGGTAAGATATCTAAATGGTTTTCAGGAATAGGTCAAGAGGCTATTAGTGTAGGCACAACCGCTGCATTAAAAGATTCTGATATTATTTTACCGATGCACCGAAACCTTGGAGTATTTACTTCTAGAGATATTGATACTAAAAAATTATTTTGTCAGCTCATGGGAAAAGAAGGTGGGTTTACAAAAAGTAGAGATCGTTCATTTCATTTTGGAGCATTAAAGTATAATATAGTTGGAATGATTTCTCATTTAGCCGCTATGCTGCCAGTAGGCTGTGGAATTTCATATATTAAAAAAATTAATAATTCTAAAGATATTGCAGTTGCCTTTATTGGAGATGGAGCAACAAGTGAAGGAGATTTTCATGAATCATTAAATCTTGCTGCCGTATGGAAATTACCTATAATTTTTTTAATCGAGAATAATGGATATGGTCTTTCAACTCCAACTTCTGAACAATATGCATGTGATAATCTTGCTGATAGAGGAATTGGATATGGAGTAAAATCTCATACCATTGATGGAAATAATATAATTGAAGTATATGATACAATTTCAAAATCTGCAGAATATTGTAGATCAAATAAAGGACCTATTTTAATAGAAGCAAAAACATTTAGGATGCGAGGTCATGAAGAAGCTTCAGGTGTAAGCTATGTTCCCAAATCACTAATATCTCAATGGAAGAAAAAAGATCCCGTTCAATTATTTGAAAAATATTTATTAGATAAAAAAATATTAACCAAATCATCAATTATTAAAATTACCACAGAAATTAAAAAATCATTTGAAGATGATATTGAATATGCACTTAACAAAAATTTAGAAAAAACAAATGTTGAAAATGAACTTCGTGACGTATATGAAGAAAGTATACCTATAAAATATCCCAAGACTCGCAAGTCGAAAGAAATAAGGTTTGTAGATGCAATTTCAGACGGATTATATCAAAAAATGAATTTTGATAAATCGACTATTATTATGGGACAAGATATTGCGGAGTATGGAGGTGTATTTAAAATTACTGAAGGATTTTTAGAAAAGTTTGGTGAAAATCGTGTTAAAAATACACCAATTATTGAATCAGGTATAATAGGTGCTGCAATGGGAATGTCATTAGAAGGTTTCAAGCCTATTGTGGAAATGCAATTTGCAGATTTTGTATCATGTGGGTTTAATCAGATTGTTAACAATTTAGCAAAAACTAAATATAGGTGGGAGCAAGGAATCAATGTAACCATTCGTATGCCTGCTGGTGGAGGCATGGGAGCAGGGCCTTTCCATTCTCAAAGTAATGAATCATGGTTTACTCAGGTTCCTGGCCTTAAGGTTGTATACCCATCAAATCCCAGAGATGCAAAAGGCTTGCTTATTCAGTCAATAGATGATCCAAACCCTGTAATATTTTTTGAGCATAAAGGATTATATCGAAGTACCAAAGGAATGGTTGACGATGGCTTATATTCAATTGAGATTGGCAAAGGATCAATAGTACAAGAGGGAGATAAATTATCAATTATAACATATGGCCTTGGTGTCCAATGGGCTATTGAAAGTGTTCGCTCATTACCAGAAACATTGCAGAATTCTGTTGAAATTATTGATTTAAGATCTTTAGTCCCATGGGATAAAGAATTAGTATTATCATCAATCCAAAAGACTAATAGAGCTTTAATACTTCATGAAGCTACTTATACATCAGGATTTGGTGCCGAAATATCTGCAACAATTTCAGAGTATGCATTTGAACATCTTGATGCTCCGGTGACCAGATTGGCATCTATTGATACCCCAATACCATTTTCTCCAGATACTGAAAAAAATATTTTTTGGCCTAAAAATCAACTAAAAGATAAAATTATTGAATTGATTGAATTTTAAATTATTCAGAATGGAATTGTAGTATTATTCCAGTGTCTTTTTGATTCCATACATCATATTTATTCATGACAGATAAAAATAAATCCGATGATTTTATGTTATGAAACCATCTATTTAAATTAGGAAAAGTATTTTTAAACCAATTTGAATCAACATGCTCGCATTGTCGTATTAAAGGGAAAACAGCAATATCTGCTAATTGAATATTATTAGAAAAAAAATATTTATTACAATCTAAAATTTGATCATAGGAAGATAGTATTTGTTTACATTTGTTTTGATAATATTCAAATGATTCTTCAGGAAATCGCTCCGAATATTTATATCTATTTAACCAAAATTTAAAATCAGTATCATTGATATTTATAAGCTTATATTGATCTTCGGGGGATACGCTAATCCAGTTTAATTTAGATTGTGAAATTGCCCATATCATAATCTGAAGGCTTTCATCAATAATATGATTATCATTAACTTTTAAAACTGGAACAGTTCCCTTAGACGAAATATCATATAATGATTGAGGTCTATCTTTTAATAATATTTCTCTTAATTCAATCTTAGTTTCAGATGCTGATAACGCCATCCTGGCGCGAATTGCCCAGGGTCACCTTCTAAATGAATATAAAATAGGATATTTGTTCATACTAAAAATCTAAGCCTATGCTAAGATACCATCGCGCTGATGACATCTGCTTAGATACAGGATTGTACTGCCAAGCCATATCGCCCTGCCATGGCATACCAAATAAGATAAATCGAGGTCCTATTCCAAATGTCCACACCCAACCTAAAGGATTAATTAATCTATCTTGTTGGTTTAAATTTGGATCATTGTTATTTGGATATATCTTGTAGCCATCAAAATCATTAATATTATCCCATGACCCGGCATTATCTATACTTGGAAAGTTTTGATTTTCGTTCCAGACTACTGCTAAATCTGAAAATAACACACCATTAATTTTACCAAGTAATCCCATCCAGGGGAAGTAATACATCAAGAATGGTAAGCGTAATTCAGCATTCATTAGTAGAACATTTCTACCATATTTTGTTCCAATTGGCACTCCCCTTAATGGCATAACATAAGTATCATAGTAAACTTGATCAAAACTATGTACATCATAGGCATGTGAATAGGTTGCATTATTAAAAAATGGTAAATAACTGGTTCCCCCAACTCTAAATCTTACAGATTCTGAGGCATCTTTACCTGAGAATGAACCGCCATAAAATCTAAATGCTGTACTCACTCCATTTACAATAGTTTTATAATATCTAAAATCAAATACCAAAGAATTAAAATTGAGTGAAGAATTTGATTTTCCCAGAACGCTATTTAGATATTTCACAGACATTCTTCGACCTTCTACTGGGTATGTCTCTCGCCACAAAGTATTATCAAATGTGTATTCTAATGATGGAATTAAAAATATTTTAAAATACTCTTTGTCAGCTACTTCATCATTATCATAATAGGTACTCCAGATAATTTCTTGCTTTGAATTAGAACGTAAATCAAATCCGTAATTAACTCGTTGAAATTTATTGATAGCGAAGCTTGGATCAATTGATAGTCCCATATACTGATATCTAATTGTTGGGAATAGATCTGTTACCATCTGACCATTACTCATTTCAACTTCTTGAAAATCATAATATTCTTGTCCATAATGGTAGAATGTATATCGCCAATCAGTTCTTTTCGAAAGATTATAATATTTAATTAAATAATCAGAAGATTTAATTTTAATCTGCATCTCTGTGTTTATCAGTATTTTATGATTTCCAAGAATATCACTGAATAATATGTTTACAAGTCCTGTGCTTCCTCGGACACTATTATATCCGTAGTCTACATTTGCATAATCAAGAGTAAATCGTGTTTTATATTTTAGAATTTGTAAAGGTTTAGTTGAGTCGAATTTTTGTAAATCATTATCAAAAGAATTTTCTTTATTATTTTTACTATTATTTCTTTTTGAATTTATTTGAGTAAAATCATAATTACTATAATCACTATTATTAATAATAGAATAATCAAAAACTTTTTCTTCAATTATATTTTCTGTAGTTACTATTTGATTTAACCAATTAGCATCAATTAAATCAATCGAGCTATCTAAATATTTTTTTGGATTATATATAGTAAATGTATCATACCCTGAATTATTAAAACCTGTAAAAATCATTTGGTCTGTTTCGATATTCCATGAGAGTTGAGTAATACCTGTTAAAATATTAGTAATAGGCATGGCTTCTGCATATGAATCTTCCTTTAAGTATATATTATTTATACCATTTTTATCAGATATATATGCTAGAATTCTATCATCATTCGAATAGTGTGGATAGCTTTCACTATAATCAGTGTTCGTATGTCGCATTACTTCATCGCTATTAATATTTATACTATATATATCATATTGCTCTATATCAATATTTTTTGTTATAGAATCATTAATTTCATGAAAATAATTAATTTTAGTATGTGTGCCTCTATTTGAAATAAAAAATAAATTCTCTCCATTTGAATCCCATGATACTTGATCGTCTGAAAACCAATCATTTGTATAATTAACCAAATTATCATTATCAATATCGTATATATATATATCACTTGAAAATCCATTATTACCAATAAATGCAATTATATTTTTTTTAGGATGCCAAGTAGGTCTAAAAATTCCCTTGATATCAAATCGTTTTATTTCTTTTTTATTGGTATCAAGATTAAAAAAAATAATAGCATCAGATTTACCCGACTTCACGGCAACTGCTAATTGATTTCCATCAGGAGACCAGGTGATTCCAGGTTTCAATATATGCATTTCTTCTACATCAAGTGTTCTTTCTCCTCTAATAATTCGCTTTTTAAACTTTCCATCCGCTGCATTCATTAGATATAAATTGATGATACCATCTCTATCTGAAAATAGAGCAATTTCTTTTCCATTGGGAGATAGAACGGGAGCAATGTTATAGTGGTTTTTTAATTTTAAATGATCAGTTAATTGAAATGATATTTCAGAAATGTTTGATTTGTTATTAATATCTGGCCAATATTGTTTTTTTAAATATTGATGCCATTGATCTGATAGTTCATCAACAGTAATTGATATTGCCGCTTTAACCCCCCTATTCACATCACCTTTATTTTTAATTTGAGCAATTATTTCTGCAATCGATTCTTCACCCCATTTTTCAGTTATAAATTTCCACACAGACTGTCCTCCCCTGTATGCCCAGTATCCGGTTAGTTGATTTACATGAGGTAGATTTTTTCCATTTAAGACTAAATCGCGCATCCACATATCTGAATTTGTACTCCATTTTTCTGAAATATATTCAGCAAGCCCTTCATTCATCCATAGTGGAATTCGAACTTCAATAGAATTTGCCATCATTGATTTTAGATTACCACCATAAACACAATCATTAATAAATACATGTAACAATTCATGATATATCACATGCTTGAACTCTCGATGTGAGCCATCAAATGGTATGACCACTCTATTTTTTAATAGTTCAGTAACACCTCCAACTCCTTCAGGAAGATGTGATGATATGACATTTGTTTGCTGGAATTCATTATGAGAACTATAAATAATGATTGAAATTCTATCTTTTAAAGACCAATTTAATAATGACTTAATTTTATTGTATGCATCTTCTATATGTTCTTCTACAAAATCAATATGATATCCAGTAGAATCTGATACATATATATCAAAATGATTGGATTGAGCATAATACCATTCAAATTCATTATATTGTACAATATTTTTTCCAAACTGGTTTGGAAAAATAAAAGAAATAGTAAAAATAATTAATGCTATGTATTTATTTTTTATATATGTACTCATTTATGGATGTTAATATAATATTTCTTTATTAAATTTTTCGATTAAATTGATGGAATTTTATGAAAACCCCAATATTTTTTGTTTCAGATAATCATTTTCAAAAACTGAAAAGTGAATTTGAACATAAAAGACGAAAAAAATTTTATTCTCTTTTAAATCATATTGCTGATAAAAAAGGAACATTAATTATTGGAGGTGATTTCTTTGATTTCTGGTTTGACTATAAGGGATATGTTCCTTCTGAATATGTCGATCTATTTGAGCACTTAAAAAATCTTAGTAGAAGAGGAGTAGAAATTCATTATGTGCTAGGCAATCATGATTTCTGGGACTTTGGTTTTTTTAAAAATAATTTTTCAACACAAACAATTAAAGATGACTTACAATTTAATTTATATAATGAGAAAGTTTTAGTTACGCATGGAGATGGAGTTTTAAAAGATGATTATGGCTATAGAATTTTTAGAACTATCATAAGAAGTAAATTATGCATTTTTCTATTTAATCTTCTCCCCCCATCTCTTGGATATTTCATTGCAAAGAAAATTTCAAAAGCAGATAAACCCAAAGACTACTATAAATATAAAGATAATAAAAAAGTAAAAGAGAAACTGCTAAATTATGCTAAGGAAAAATGGAATGATTTTGACACAATATTAGTTGGTCATTATCATCAAGATGGAATTTTCAAAAAAGAAAATAAAACATTAATTTTTTTAGGAGACTGGTTAAATAAATTTTCAGTTACAAAGTATGATAAAGGGGTATGGTCACAGGTAAAATGGGATAAGTAGATTTTCCTTGGTTTTAGACAGATAAATGAATAATATTTCACCTATATAAAAAATGTGAGTTTTTGAATCGTAATGAAGGCAGGAATCAAATACATAATATATTTTATTTTTTCAGCAACTCTCGTTGTTAGTTTTGCATATCCAAAACCTATGACTTTAGAGAAAGTCGAAGATCTTAGGTTGGATATGATCGAGAAGAAAAAAAAGAAAGCGCTTTTAAAGTTAATTTCTATTTACAAAGATAGAAACCAACCTTATGATATCCGCGTTGAAGCACTTCGTGCGCTTGCAGAGAGTAGACATCCATTAGTTATTGCGGCGATTCAAGAAGCAATTAGTGATGCAAGTATGATTGAGTTAGACATTATGCTTCATTCTATTGACATACTTGCACAATTTGGTGAAGAAAAATCAAGTCCAGCATTTATTAATGGATTACGCACTACTGAATCAAAAGTTATGGCAATTCGTGAATCAATCATTTCTGGTTTAAGTAAAAATGGAACAGATGATGAAATCATGACGCTCATAGATTTATATGAAATTAGTAAAACAAATTTCATAAGAATGGATAGAATGCTCTCATTGAAATTGGGTCAGATGGAAGACGATAGGGCAATTCCAGTACTTATGGAAATAGCATCTGATGATCAGGTAGATATTAAAACTCGAACAATAGCTGTTGAAGTTCTTGCTAAAAAACAAGCCCCCGAGTTAGTTGATTATTTTATACAACTACTTGGCGAACCATCGAATAGGCATCGATTAAATGAGTTTACTCTTAGTGTAATGGGAGACATCGATAATGAGCGTATGATTTTGGCATTACTGGAATCATACAAAAATGGTAAATCTCAGTATCACTCATTGCTAAATTCAGTTCTTGCAACAGTTGAAGAGTATCAAAATCCTGAAATTATTCCATTGTTAAAAGAGGTTGCACTTAGCGATGCGCTTCCTAATGGAACTCGCCTTAAAGCCATCAAAGCTCTTGCTAAATTTAAAGATGAAAGATCTATGGATGCGATCATTGAAATGCTTGAAGATCCAAGGAATTATGTTTTTTATTATGACATTCTAATGGTTATTGATGATTTTGGTGGCTACAATGAATTTAAAAATAGAATTAGAACTGTTGGCCATCGTGCTATGTTGAATCAAAGGATATCTAATGATTAATATCAATAAAGTTTTCTTATTTATCTTTATGGCTATCATATGCTCAGCTTGCTTTTTAAGAAAAGAAAAAACCGGAATGGAAGATTTAATTGATGAAACTGAATTAATTGATATGTCTGATTCACTTTTAGTTTTAGGATCTTTAGATCTTGATTCAAGTAAAATTGAACCATTTTACCCACAAGAAGAAAAAATTAATGACCTAGTTGAAGAAATTGCAGTGCTTAAAGCTCAAGTTAGAGATTATGACTCACGAATTCGTAATTGGGATAGTAGTGTTGACATATTTAGAAAAATTCAATATCCCCATTTAACTCATGAAATTGAGTTAACAAATGGAACGCTAGTTAATGGTAATATTATACAAGAAAATAGTGATCGAATGATTGTTAAAACCCAGATTGGACAACTTACGATTGATAAATCTGATATTGCTACTATTAAAAATATATCACCCAATATACCAGAGTTAGACTTTAAAGGTGATGCTACTGAAGAGATTCATACAGATCACAGAATCTTCAGCGGAGAAATTATAAATAATGGATTTCGTAGGGCTGATTTTGTTCGTGTAATTTATAAGTTATATTCTGAACAGACTGAACTGGTTGGCATAGATTCCACATTTATTGATGGTTCAAAGTTTGTATATAAGTCAGGAGTTATATCAGATTCATGTTTAGAACCTGGAAGTTCTGTCGATTTCTTTGTTAAAGTAGATGCTGATTCTTCATTAGTTCGATATGTAACTAGAGAAGTTAAGTGGGACGTTTTCGAATAAATTTCTCCTAGATTTCTTTTTTCTAAATTCATTTCATTATAAATTATCATACTAGTTAGTTTGTTTTATTTATGCAATAAGAGGTACTTCCGATACTAAAGTTATTACAAAGCCCCAAGATTTTCGTAGTCAGTCTAATTAATATGATCATAATTGTTTTCCTTGGAACAATTTATCAAGGTGATTTAGGTCTTTATATGACTCAAAAAATATATTTTTCCAGCTGGATATACTGGTTTTACTTTATTCCATTGCCTGCTGGAAGACTATTACTTCTTGTAATGACTATTAACTTGTTTGCTCTATCCTTAAGAAAATCGTTATGGAAATTTAAAAAAATAGGCATCCTTACAGTTCATTTAGGTGCATTATTACTTTTTATAGGTGGAGGAATAACCGCATATTTTAGTTATGAAGGAAGAATGACAATAAAAGAGGGTGATTCATCGGATTACATTGAAGATTATTACATAAAAGAATTAGCGTTTATTAATCCATCTGACCAAAATATTACGTTTCAACAAGATCAATTATTTAAATCCAATAAATTACAATACAATAATGATAACGTCGATTTTGATATTAAAGTTCTATCTTTTCTAACAAACTCTAAACCAATTAATAGAATAGAGAATTGTTCAGAATGTAGAGGACCGTTTCAATCCTATCAATTAGTTGAGATAAATCCACAAGCAGAATATGAACAAAATAATACAGCAGTAATTTACGAGATATCAGGTATTAGCGATAGTATTGATGGAGTTTATGCTAGTATGGTTTTTGAGCAAAAAAATAATTTAATTAACATTGATGATAAAGAGTTATCAATCATACTTAGACCTAAAAGAACTCAAGTTCCTCTCGAGATAACATTGATTGATTTTAAAGAAGTTTTACATCCGGGTACAAATATTGCTAAAAGCTATAGTTCTGAAGTAACGCTTAACACAGATGATTTAAAAAGAAATGTTGTAATATCAATGAATGAACCTTTAAGGCATCGTGAATATACTTTTTTCCAATCTGCATTTAACAGGTCAGGGCAAACTGAATCCTCAACGTTTGCTGTGGTTAAAAATTATGGAAGATTATTTCCTTATATTTCAAGCATTATAATGTCTATAGGATTATTGCTTCATCTATCGATGATGACAATATACAGAGTTTCAAAAAGAAGGTAAAAAAGTGCGTAAAATTATTTTTTTATATCTTCTATTCATATTTCAGAGCTTATCGTACTCATCTACGTTTTATTTTGAAAATATACCTATTCAAGATGCAGGAAGAGTTAAGCCTATTGA
>CEPA01056678.1_pt1 | contig 20531 bp, 18 predicted proteins | sample 356241 | NCBI WGS metagenome assembly CEPA01 (sample SAMEA2620542, study PRJEB7988) | marine metagenome | biome: marine biome (ENVO:00000447); feature: surface water layer (ENVO:00002042); material: "saline water (ENVO:00002010), including plankton (ENVO:xxxxxxxx)" | depth 5 m
GCGAACAGCAAACATTATTGGGAGTAAATTTAAAATCGAAAACAATAAATAAATGTCATTTTTTTTATATTTATATATCTTAAGAAGTTTGTATAAACCTATAAGTCCGATGACATAAAGTAATAAATTAGCATTTTGTATTGCATTACTATATATCAATTCTTGATTATTGGGGTTTATTAAATTTTTACTATTATTTAAAAATAGTGAAATTATGTAAAAATAAATTACACCCTGATCTAAGTTAGGACTTCCTCCTCTGTTAGTAAAGTAGTCAATATACATTACATATTTTTCAAAGTCAGGTGAATAGTAACTGTTATAAAAGAGTTTTGAAAAATTAGCTGAAAATAATAAAGAAATAAAAAAAATCAGGCTTTCAAATTTGATATTTTTTAATTTCTGAACCATATGCTTATCTAATTGAATAGTATATAAGTTTTACATATAGTAAATAACTATTGCTTCATTATTTAATTTGTGATTTCAAAATCAAATAAATCTACACAAATTAGTATATAAAATGTGAAGATAAGTATCGGTTCTAGGATAGTTGAAGGTCCGTGGGGTGGGGGAAATCTTTTTGTAAAAAATTTAACAAAAGTACTCTATGAAAATGGTCATGAGGTTGTATATGATTTGGACCATCGAGACATCGATGGAATTTTACTCACAGATCCAAGAGGAAGACAAGAATCACTATCCTCATTTAATCATAAGGATATTGAAAGATATATAAACTTAGTCAACCCAAATGTTTTCGTAGTACAAAGAATAAATGAGTGTGATGAAAGAAAAGGAACTAAGGGTATAAATGATTTATATTTAGAGGCTTCTATGGTTGCTCACAAAATTGTATTTGTAAGTGAATGGCTAAGGAATATTTATTTAAGTAAAGGAATGAACAAAGAAAAAACATCTGTAATTTTAGCTGGTGCAGATAGATCAGTTTTTAATAATAACAATACGTACTATAAAATCGACAAATCACAAAAAATAAAACTTGTTACCCATCATTGGAGTGATAATTGGAATAAAGGTTTTGATGTTTATAAAAGATTAGATGACTCAATAACCAAGGGATATTTTGAATACGACTTGAACTTTACATATATTGGTAATATTTCTCATAAAATTAACTTTAAAAATACAAAAATTATAGAACCATTGGCAGGAGAAGAACTATCTTCAGAGCTTAAAAAACATCATATTTATGTAACAGGGTCACTTAACGAACCTTCAGGTAATCATCATATTGAAGCTGCACAATGTGGGTTACCAATTTTATACAGAGAATCTGGGGGAATTCCTGAGTATTGCCAGGCTTACGGATTAGGATTTAGTAATGATTTTTTCGTAAAGCTACGATATTTAATCGAAAATTATGACATTTTTACAAAAAAGGTAACATCTTATCCAAATAATGCACTTGAAATGTCAACAAAATTTCTCGATCTATTCGAAAAAAACTCTTTTAAACGAGAAAATCACAAAAAAATCACAACTATAAAATTGAATTACTATCAATTCATATTGATTTACAAATTAAAAAAATATTTACAAATGTCTAGAGTCATAAAAGGTACAAGAATGATTCTTTCAAAGTTCCCAAAATTATATATAAAAAATGTTAAAAAATAATTTAGAAGAAATACATGAAGGTGTGTCTAAATTTTTGAATAAATTGAATTATGACGATTTTTCATATTTTTCAAATAGTAAAGAAACTTTTGACACCTATAATTTACCTCGTTTGGGCAATAGTTGCTATGCAATAAAATTAAAAATTATTTTAGGCGAATGGAAAGATATCGATTTTGCAAAACAGAAAAAGTGGATAAATTATATTACTTCATTTCAGTCTCATAATATTGATAAATTTCAAACCTTTTTTGTAGATGAAGTAATCTATGATTTCCATATTGAGTATTCCAATAGATACAAAGATGTTTTGAAATTAATTCTTAACAATGCTGCTAATAAAAATTACAAGACAAGTAACTTAAAATTAGAAGAAGCTATTAATGCTGAAACAAAACAAGCACTATCAACTATTTATGATGCAGGATTTAAAAATGAAAATTCTGTGGAGATAAAATTTAAAAATACAGTTGAAATGATAACCTATTTAAAAAATCTTAATTGGAGATTTCCCTGGAATGCTGGAGGCCAATTTGCATCAATGTGTTTGTATAGTTCTATCCAATCTTATAACAATAATATAGAACTAGAAAAGTTTATATTACAATATCTTGACAAGGATACCGGTGCATATTTTAAAGGTAAGCCCGATTCTACTAGAGAAATAATTAATGGCTCTATGAAAGTAATTTCCGGCTTGGAATGGTTGAATATTCCAATCCATAATCCTAAAAGATTAATTGACTTTTGCTTAACAAATAAACCAGATGCTGAGGGTTGTGATATTGTAGATTACGTTTATGTTTTATTTTCATGTAGTTCTCAAATAAACTACAGAAAAAAAGAGATAATACAGCTTTTTGATGAAATCTCAGACTTGATGTATGAAAAATTATTTAAAAAAGAAGAGGGAGCATTTTCCTATTTTTTCAACAAGTCTCAAACTCACTATTATGGTTATCCAGTTTCTGATGGGAGCAATCAAGCAGATATTCATGGAACTCTTCTTTCAATGTGGGCAATTTCAATGATTCAGAATATAAAACATCCAGACACAAAATTAAAATTAATTAAACCTTAAATTTTTTTATAAGTAAAAAACTTAAAGATATAGAAAAAATGAAAATAAGTAAATTTGTTAATAAAAGAAAATATAAATCAACACTTTCATAAGTTGTAGAGTACTCAAGTGCCTTTAAAAAAAGGTTTTCAGGAATAAAGCTAACTATATTGTCTGGTAGTGAATCAAATCCAAATATATTTAAGAAATTTACAGAATAAATATTTTTGAAAAGAATAAATCCAATATTTTCGAAATTTAAAAGATTTTTAAACACGTTTAAGTAATAATTTGGAGCAGTAAATCCTACTTCTGTTCCCCACAAAGATGTTCCGGAAGTTAATGTAAGCAACTTAGAACTATAGAAATAAAGGTAACCTAAATAACTCCATATAGGGACGACCAAGTATATTTTCTTAAACTGAATTTTGGATTTTGATATCAATAACAAACAAACAGGTATTGTTCCGATCAACAATCTTTGGCCAAAAGAGATTTCTTTTCCTTGCCAAATAAACAAAACAGAGAATGCTCCAAAAAAATACAGGAACATATTTAATTTATAAGAAAAGTTTGAAGAAATTTTAAACAATCCAAATAATGCAAAAATTATAATTGGCATCGTCCACATCAACCCCATATTGTATGAAAAAAATAAGCTAGGAGACCTAAGCAAACCATCTACAAAAGTTTCAAAGATTACTGATTCATATTTCAAATTCACTTGATTTCCATAATTACTTAGAAAAAAATATCGGGTACCGTAAAGTTTTAAACTTATGAATTGGTAAAAGTAAATTTTCAAAAAAAGAAATATAATCCAGAAATAGTTTTTATAAACCCTTGAAAACATAAATTTTTTTCTATAAACCAAAAATAGTACAGAAGAATATAAAAACGTTGACGGTCTAGTTATTAGTAGAAAAAAGAATACGGTTGTGAGAATTATTAAATCGAGATCTTTAGAAAAATTTTTTTTTGTCTCAAATAAATAAATCAAAGCCGCACAGAGAAAAAACTCTACTGCGTGTGCCATTAAAAATCTTGTAACTACAAAGTGAACCAATGTGCCCAAAAATGCAATAAATATAAAATTTTTATCAATGTTGTTATATTTTTTCAAAGTTTTATAAATTAAATAAAAGCCAAAATAGGTGTAAATTAATGTAGAAAAAAAGTATCCAAGATAGGAAAATGTACCTACCGGATTAAGTCTATCAATTTCTTTATCAATTAAGTTATCGAAAGTACTGAATAAAAATACAAAAGGAGAGGCAAGATAACCAGACCCAGGATAATGAATTGGTGAATTTGTTTCATTGTTAACTAATACTTTTTCACTTTTAAAGTCATCTTTATAATCAATATCAAAATCAAAAGCTAAAGTAGCAGAATGAATCCAATATGCAATGTCATCACCAGAGTCCTCAATTGAATTGTATTCGAATAGCCAAAGTGGTTTGAATAAAAAACTAATCAAAAAAAAGTAAAAAATTATTTTTTTTGTGTCAGTATTCATCTAGATAATTTTAATAATTTAATTGAAGAAATTCATAAAACCTCAAGTATCATTCTTTTATAAATATGAAAATTAATGTTTTTAAATCACAAAGAATTAAAAATTTCATTAAAGATTCATCAGAATTATTACATTATTTGAACGATGTATTGATAAGTATCTTTTTAAGAATAAAGTATTTTAGAAAAAATACAGAAAAGATAAAAATCGATTTTTTGACAGCTTCGGATACTAATTTTTATAATCCATTATTGAATTTGCTGACTTCACTAAATAAGTATCATCCTGAATCAAATATAAAAGTCTATAATTTAGGGTTAAATCAAGAACAGATAAATTTTATAATAAACAAATTTAAAAATGTAAAAGTTTTTGACTTTAATTTTGACAGATACCCCGAATTCTTGAGTAAAAGAGATGAGCATGATAAGTTAGGTAGCTATGCGTGGAAAAGCTCAATAATTGAAGAAAATAAAAATTCGGAAAATCTAATTTTATGGATGGACTCAGCAAATTTGCTAACAAATAATTTAAACTTATTAAAACTATATTTAATTGAGTTTGGATTCTATTCACCGTATAGCAACGGAGTTGTGGAGGACTGGACTTATATTAAAACATTAAATTTTTTAAATACCAGTAATGAAATTTACACAAAAAGGAACCTAACTGGAGGAGTCATAGGTTTAGACCCAACATCAGATTTTGGAACAAGCCTAATCAGAAAGTGGTATGAATTATGTATGATCCCAGAATGCATTTCTCCGGTTGGTAGCAGTAGGGAAAACCACAGACAAGATCAAAGTATTTTGTCGATAATTTTTCATCAACAAAGAAAAAACTTTTATTTTAGAACAAAAAAAATTGGAAATATTTTGGTTAACCAAAACCCTAATCAAATTTTGTATCTTTATGGATCATATGAATTTGATGAGTATAAAAAAAACTGGTATAAAAAAAATGAAAATATATCTACAAATACAGTGTATAAAGCAGAACATATTTTATTGTTGTCTCCTCAGTTAATAAATAAAATTCCAAAAAAAGTTCAAAAAAAAGTTTCATTTATCTTCTTTATAGAAAACTTAAAACATTTAGAAAATAAAAATCTTGATAAACATATAAATAATAAAAATTTATTTATATGTTCAGATACGAATGCAATTGAATATCTTAAAGAAAAAAATATTCAATCTATCCGAGTAAAGGACAAGATGGATTTAGAGAGAGTTGTAAAAAAGCACATCGAAAATTTATAAAAATTAAATATAATTTTTTCCGGAGCCGTGGGCACCATCATAGTAAAAAAGTGGAACATTAATGTAATCCAAATTTGTAAGCTTTAGAGCGCTTAGCCAAAGATCGTAATCAGCTAATCTAGGTAATCCTCTAAATCCACCTAATCTCATATATAAATCTTTTTTTATTACAGTGCTGGAGAGAATTATGCAATTATGTACAGATAAAAAATCTAGATCCCATTCATTTGGAAAAGAATTATTTTTTAAATAATTTGTTTTTCTATATTTCCGTTTTAAGATTTTGAAAAAATGCTCAGAATTATATTTCGGATAGTTTTGATTACTATCATAAATTCCTTCACCATAGTAACCTTCCGTACATGATATATCATTTTTACTATTTTCCATAGTTTCAATTTGTATTTGAAGTTTATCTGGAAGCCATACATCATCATCGTCTAAAAATGCTAAATATTTTCCTGATGATATATCTGCGGCGATGTTTCTTAGTGGCTGTCTTGAACCTCCCCAATCAGGATAATTTTTTCTTTCAATATTAATTTGATTTACAACATCTGGAAAACTTCTTGAGTAGTAGTTTTCTTCAGTTGACTCATCATTTACCACGAATACTTCAATATTTTTGTAACTTTGATTAATTACGCTTTCAACAGCATTTTGTAGGTAACTATACCTATTAAAAGATGGAATTATAACTGAGACTAAAGGGTTATCCACATTATAAATATTAAATGATAAATTAATAAAACTTAGTTATTCTTTCAAAATAAACTTACTTTTAAGAATGAAAATCAAGATAGTAAGAGTAGTCTCCTTTATTGTTGTATTTCTACCATTATTTTTTTATTTATTAATAAATTTGGTAGTGACAGCCCCTGAAGGAAACTACGAAAACAAAGACATCATATTGTTTCTTGAAGATGATTTCGTTCCATGTAGATTCGATAAAATTGATTTTCAAAAAATTAATAATGATGAAGTAATAGTTGATTTTTATAGAAGTGATTTATCCGTAATTCCAGAATATGAACAAATTGTATGTTTAGGAAAAGTAAATAATTATAAAATAAATGGAGATTTTATAAATTTAGAGTTCGGAACAAATCCAATATTTAATATTCTATTGATTTTTTCTTCATTAACTTACTTATTATTTACTCAAATAAAATTTAAGATTTTTAGAAATAACATTTATCTATTACAAAATTTAACTTTTTCTATTTTGTTTGAATTCTTTTTTCAGCCTTTTTTAAACATATCATCAATTATTTCAAGAATTATGATTTTTTTGATATTTTACTTTTTCTATGTAAGTTATTTTTCGCCTAATTTTTCAAAAAATATTCATACAGGCAATTCTTTAATTAATTATTCATTTATTTCATTATTAGGATTTATTTTTGCTTTCAGTGGAAAGACTATATTAAAAGATAATTTCATTGGAAATGATCAATTTTTAAATTTAATTGCTGCAAAAAAGATTAATTTCTTAGGATATAGCAACTTTGAATCTACTTGGAATCAACATTCTGCCCTGATTCCTGAATTGTACAAATACGTTTTTTATAATTTTCCAACTAATGATTATCAAGCTAACTTTTTTATACTATTTGTATTTGTAATCACCCTAATTTCAATAAATTTTCAATCCATACTTAATAAATTTGGAATTCCATCACAAAAAAGCTTGATCTATACCTTATCTTTTTTTATTGTTCTTGTTTCTTTAAACCTAGGCAACAGATTGATAGGCATTTTAGTTATGTCATTAATCATTATTTTTTTACTTAATTTTCTTGATAATAAAAAAGCCACAACTCTTTTTTTGCTTATCTTTTTTTCTATATTTCAGATCTACAATATGGAGTCCTATGGTTTAGCTATTTTAGGAGTTTTCTTTTTCATTATTAAAATTTCAAAGAATAAATTATCTTTAATCTTACAGTCATTTATATTCTCAATAATCTCCATATTTTTAGTTTTTAGTCGAGAAATATTAAATTCTGAAATACCTACACTTATTAAAACAAATTATCTTTTTCATATTTTTAATACAAAAAGTCAGTTTTCAGGTGGTTTTTTTGAAAGGATAATTGCAATTTATGAATCATTAACTTATCCATTTAGTAGAGGAAGTAATTTCACTTTAATTTTATATTTAATTGCAGTTACTTTTGCTGTTTATATTATTGTCAATTCAAAAAGTTTTGAGAATAAATATAAAGTAATTGCTTATATTTTTATATTTGAATTAACACATTTGATTTTAACTGGTCCAAGATTCTCACATTATTCAGAAATAATTTTACTTCCTGGAATGATTTTATTTTTTCTGATGTTAGATAATATTATCGAATCAACAAACATTTCAGGAAAAAACTTTTATTTGGTTAGCCTTATTATCTTGTTAATGTCTATTTCCTCGACCTCAACAAAAAGAGTTAAAGAAATTATCTTTTCTAAAGATTTTACCCAAACATCAATAAATTTTAATAATCAAAAAGCAAGTGAAGATTTAGAAGTAAAACAAATCATCCAGCTTCTTAGAGACAATAACTTATCAGAAACTACAATTTTCTGGACTAATCAAGCTGATTGGTATTGGATAATTGATAATGGGAACACCTTACCTTCAACGAGGATGTGGTGGTGGATAAAAATGCGTTACGTTGATGAAGAAAAGTATGATTGGAGTAGAAACTGGAATGAAAATGAATTTAAATCAATTTATCTCGAAGATTATAAAAATGAAAATCCCAAATTTGTTCTAATTGATAAAACTTACAAATCTGTTCCCGATATTGTTAACAAAATTATTGAAAGTGAATATTTTTTGATATTTGAAAGCGAAAAATATTCTTTATTTCAAAGTATCAGTCAACAATAGTTACCCCATTTTCTTTTAACCATCTGAATATAGAATAAATTTTCCAGACGGTTCTTTCTTTTTTATATTTACTTATATTATTGTTTTCAATTGTTTTGAAATTTAAATCAAATGTTTTTTCTCCAGCAAATTCTTTTTTTAAATATGGAATTCCAACTGTATCTGTCCAACTCCCAAAATCATGTGCGAAACCATGTTTTTTCATCTTAGAAACGTCTTTATTGAATTGTCCCAAAAGTTTTCTAAGCTCAGTTTTGGTTGAAAACAAACTAACATTTTTACTTGCTTTATTACTTAATGCATATTTAATGATCCTGTCATCAAGAAAAATTGGTCTTATTTCTAACCCATTTAACATTGAAGAAATATCACCTTTTTTTAAAATATTTGTATATAAATATGTTTGTAAATCAATAAGCCTTATATTTTCAAAAATATCATCTGTATTTCTAGCTTTTAAACCAGTTAAGTAATTTTGAAAAATCTCTCTTTGTTGATCAATAAGTAAATCATTTCTACTTACGAACGATTGCCAAAAAAGCAATCTTTCTTCGTATGGTATTTCAGAGTATTCTGTGAATAATTGAATCCTATCGCTCAGAGGTAAATAATTTATATTATTTAATAAAGTTGATTTTGATAATTTGTTCAAACCAGGCTGGAAAAACTTTGGAATATATTGAGAAATAAAAAAGCCTCTATACCACTCATAACCGGAGAATAACTCATCAGCACCATCTCCTGATAAAACTGCTTTCGTATATTTAGAAACCTTTTTTGATAGAAAATATGTTGGAACAATACTAGGATCAGATATCGGTTCTGGTAATTTTTCAAATATTTCATTAATTACATGCTCATTATTTTTTATATCAAATTCAAATATTTCTAAATTGATATCTAGTTGATTTGCAATTATTTGAGCTTTCATAGACTCGTCATATCTTTTGTTTTTGTAACTTAAATTAAAAGCGTTTACATTTCTTTCTTTAGAATTTATAACAGATGCAATTAAAGAGGAATCTATACCTCCACTCAATAAGATATTTACGGGCACTTCGGCAACTAATTGATCATTAACAACTTCTTTTAAAATATCAGAAAAATTTTGATTTTCTTCAATATTTAGGTTTGTATAGTCGTCAATTGAAAAATATTTTTCTTTGATTATTTTATTTTTCTTAAATGAAACTATTTCACCAGGATTAACACTTTCTAAATTATTAATAATTTGAGCGTCTGTAGTAAATCCATTAAATAAGAAGTACGATTCAATTGTGCTTCTTTGAATCGTACTGTTTAACATATTATTCAACAGTAATGGTCTTATTTCAGATGAGAATACAAACGGAAACTTTTCATTTTGAGTGAAGTAAACAGGCTTGATTCCTAATTTATCTCTTCCAACCACTAGTTCATTTTTTTCAGAGTTATAAAACGAAAATGCGAACATACCATTTAGTTCAGAAATTGCGCTTGTTCCATTTCTCTTTAATATATCAAATAAAATTTTCGTATCGCTTTTAGTGTTTTCACGATAATTAAATTTAGATTTTAATTGATCTATCTGATATAACTCACCGTTATAAACTAAACAGTCTCCACTATTGTTTTTCATCGGCATAGTTCCATCAATTATTCCAGTTATGGATAACCTGCTACTCCCAAGATGTAAATATCCATTATCAATCTTTATAATTTCATATCCTGATTCGTCAGGTCCTCTATGTTCTAAATCAGAAACAAGTGATTTAATAAGTTGTTCATTTTGATTGTCAGATATAAAACCAACTATCCCACACATGTTTCAATTCTATATAAATTAAATTGGATTGTTTAGATGATTATTTAAACTTTTAAGATCTTTTACGAAAAAATTTAAAGGGAATTTTCAATCTTTATCCAATTATTATTAAATCCTAAATTTTTGAATGAATTTCTAAACCATGGATCAGCAATTATTACCCTTGATTCATCGGTAGAACCAAGCAATGCAGCAATTAATGGAAAAGTACTGTTTCCAACAATATAATTTTCAAATGAGACCATTTCTGCGAAGTCTTTAAGAGTCTCATCAATTGTTGATGATGATTTTTGAATTCTTTTTGCATCATTAAAAGTATTTTGTTTTTTTGCCCATTCATAATCATCTGTAAAGATTGTATAATTAAAATTTTTAATATTCTTTGACAGTTTATTGATTGCTTGTTGATAAAAATCTAAACTTAAAGCTTCATCCATCGCTAAATAATCACCTCTTCTGATGTGAAGCATACATGACCCCTGTTCAGGTTTTCTTGAAAAACCCTCTTTTAAAATTTTATTTTTTGACAATTCTTTTATTAAAAAATTTTTGTTTTTTTCAATGACGTTTATTTTCTGCCAATAACCTGAGTATTTGTTGAAAATTTTTGGATTTAAATCTCCATAATTTTTATCATTAAATAATCTCAAGGGTGAAAAAAATGTATTTGATAATTTTGTTTTTTTAAGAAATAAGATTATTTTTTTTAAATTTTTATCTACTTCACTAAAATTAAAAAAACTCGGAGTAAACACCAATTCTCTATCCAGTGGAATTATATTATTTTCTAACTTTCGTGTCTCATAGTTTGAACTATCAAACGAAACCTTAAAACCTTTATTAGAAAGTTCTTTACCAAAAGAATATTGGAAAATCTGATTACCGAATCCTCCCATGAGATCAACAACAGCATATTTTTTCATTTATCTATAATTAATTAATCTACTTACTAATCTATCTGCAATAAAAGTTTGTTTTTTTTCATTTATATGAGCTCCAGTTGGAATATATAATCCATTTTTTCCAATCATCTCTGAATTTAAAAGATTTGAAAAACTGTAGTTTTGAATTTCTTTTAAATTTTGTAAATGAAGTGGCCAAAAAAAAGGTCGTGTTTCAATTCCATCTTCTATTAAGTCTTTAATCAATGAATCTCTAACTCCTTCTTTCTTAATTACTAAACCATATACCCAATAATGATTTGATGAACTTTCTGTTTTCTGAACTGGAATTTTAATAAGATCATCATGGTTTAAAAATAAATTGTCGTATATTTTTCCTTGAATTTTTTTATAGTTGATTACTTTATAAATACTTTTCATCTGTGACTTAGCAAGAGCTGCTTGGAGACCACCCATTCTGTAATTCCAATATAGATTCTCATGAGTAAATCTTTTTGTGTTATTAAAATCTAAATTTCTCATCTTATTTACTGAGTTAATCAATTCTTCTGAATCAGTCATTACTGCTCCACCTTCTCCAGATGAAATATGCTTATTTGCATAAAAACTTAATGTTGAGATATCACCAAATGATCCACACTTAATTCCATTATAAGTTTGCCCATGTGCCTCAGCTGCATCCTCAATTAAAAATAAAGAATTATCATTACAAAATTTTTTTATTTCTGAAGCCTCTGCAGTTAATCCATAAGTATGGACCATTAAAATCGCTTTTGTTTTTTTTGTGAAAACATCTTGTACATTTTTTAATTTCATATTCCATGTGTTCTGATCAACATCACAAAAAACGGGTGTAGCTCCTGAACGAATAACCGCAGACAGACAAGAAATAATCGTGAAAGAAGGTAATATAACCTCATCACCCTCTTTGAGATTTAAAACCTTTAATGCAATGTCTAACGCACTACTTCCATTAGTTACTGCTGAACTATATTTTCTTTCAAAAAAATTTGATAACTCTTCTTCAAATTGGCGAACAGCAAGACTAGTACCTGATATATTTTTTTTATTTAAATTTTTTAATACTTCTAACTTATCTTTAGTGAAAATGTAAGGCTCAAATACATTAATCATTTTCAAAATAAAGTTTTATCAATTTCTGAATCATATGGACCTTGTTTGAATTCAATAAATTTAGAGTCTTCTAAAACGATAATTTTGTGTCCACCTGCCAGCATTAGAATTGAATCTTTTTCATTTAAAGCGATTGTCTCAAGAAAATTCTTAGAATTATCGTAAATTTCTATTTCAATACTTCCTTCTAAAACTACAATTCCCTCAGCAGTAGTACTTATATTTCGTTCATTTAAATTATGAAAGTGTCTTTGAACTTCTGTATTTTTTTTGTATTTAAATGATGCATATTGCATTTCTTCATTATCTTCGGTAAGAAATCTTCTTTCATTTTCTATTTCGTCAAAGTATTGAACAACACAGACGATATTTTCATTTTGATCTTTAACTATCATTTAGTTCTTTCCTTGATTTATAAGCTATTTTTAGATAAGGATATGATAATCGAATTAACCTAAATAAACTGCTGCTTGTTTTTGATTTTCCAAATTTTCTGGGTTTACAATAGTAACCAACCTCACGAACATTTAAATTATTTTTTAGCAACTTCATCACAACAAATACAAAATACTCTCCATACTCAAAACCATTAAACATTTCACTTGAAAAAAATCTTTTCTTACCAACGATAAATCCACTTGTTAAGTCTCTAATATTTGTGGACAATATGAATTTCAACAAGTTGTTAAATAGTATCGATAGATAAACTGCTAACGCCGAGTCTTCTGAATTATTTAAATTATTTATAATATTTTTAAGTGTTGATTTAGTATTTTTTTCAAGCCCTTTATATCCACCACCTTCTATAAAACGAGAGCCAATCACAACATCATAATTATCTTTAAAAAAAGTATTAAGTATCGTTTTAATTGACTCTGCGTCCATCGATCCGTCAGCATCCAGCCAAAGAACATTTTCATATTTTGCAATTTCGATTCCCTCGAATATTGATAAAGGAAGCGACTTAACACCTGATCGTAATTTATAGACCACGTTCAAATTTGAAGAAATAAATTCATTTACAATTTCACTAGTATTATCAGTTGAATTATCGTCAACAACAATTATTTCGTGATCACTAATACCTATTTCACTCAAAATTCTTAAAATATCAGGAATTAAAAACTTTAAATTCTCTTCCTCATTTAAAACAGGTAAGATAATTGAGATTTCTTGTTTATTCACTATTAAAAGAAATTATATATTTGTTTTAATCAAATCTTAACTTTAATTATAAGTAGCATTCCAAAAGTGTTGTTAAAAAATCTTCCAATTAGATTGTGAAAAAATTTACCAAGACGGTTGTGAATTATTGAAAAAAATAATCCAATATTTAGTATTTTATATATTTTTACATCATTAAATTGATTTATGAATTCACTTTTTATAAACGATTCTTTAGTATGTTTATTTATTGTAACTTTTGAATAATCTATATCATTTTTAAAACTTGATATCCACTGGATTAATTTCATTGAAAATTTAAAATTTGGAGTAGTAAAAATAATGTAACCATCTGGTTTCATAAGCGATTTAAGATTATTAATTAAAACAGCTATCTCATCATCAGTTAAAAATTCAAGCAATCCAATTACTGAAATACTATCATAGGGTGCCTTTTGTTTGACAATTGTTAAATCGGAAGTAAATTCGTGATTTGAGTATTTCCTTGTTGCATAATTAATTTGTTTTTGTGATATATCAAATCCAACAGACTTATTCATCACATAATTACCTAAAAATGTTCCTGGACCACATGCATAATCTAAATGTATAGAATTATGTTTCAAATGTTTCTTTACTTCTTCAAAAGTGAATTTATGCCAATTAAATCTAATTCCTCTGTTACTTTTTAATCCATTTAAGTAATTTAAATCGTAATAGCCTTCCTCAACATTTAAGTCCCAAAAATATTGATCGCTCATTTGTTAAGTCTATATTTTTAAATTTTGTATTTTATAATTACATAGAATAATTATTAGGACATATGTTAAAAAATTTAACCAAAATATTATTACCTATTTTTGCTACTTCATTATTTGTTGAATTTTATGAAGGCGAAAAAGAAGTCTATATTGCAAGCTTTTTGCTTTTAGCTTTGTTGTTTGCTTTTCAAAAAAATATTACTCAAAATGATATTGTTTTTTCATTTGAGGATACTTCTTTTAATAAATGGGCAATTGGCTTTTGGATATTATTAGTACTTTTTTTTAACCTGATACTACAAAACAAACTTCTTAACTTTGAGACGATTACGTGGGATGTTCCATCCTATTTAGTTGCCTCACAAGAAATTGGTCTTGGGAATTTGCCACTAGAAACACAGTGGGAATCAAAGGGTCCAATGCTTTTGTATATTTATTACTTCATATCTGAGTTAGTTGATAAAAATTATATTTACTTTAGAATTTTCAATGATTTTATTTTGTTTATTTCTATATTTTTAATTTACAAAATTGTAAATAAAACAACTAACAACTCTTCATTAAAATCCGTTCTTTCAATGTTTATATTTACTTTACTTGTAAGTTTTGAATGGTTTATTAGTGAGTTCTCAGAAATTTATTGTTTGATAATTTTAGGATTAATTTATTTAGTATTTGAAAATGTTGATAATGTTTCAGTAAAGCATTTTTTAATAGGTATTTTAATTTCAATTAGTACTTTAATTAACCAAGGTACAATAATTTTTATATTTCCTTACTTGATTGTTTCTTTATATAGAAACAAGTTTAAAAATTTCAAAACAACATTTTTGATGTTGCCAGGATTTTTAATCCCACATACATTATTTTTAGTTATTTATTCAAGTAGGGGAATGCTAGATGTTTATTTGTCAAATTACTTTAGGATTCCTCTTGAATATACATCTGCAAATGCAAGTTCCTTTTATGAACTTAGAGTTATATTAAGGAGATTTTTTCAATATGATCAATATCTATATTTTGTTATCGTATTAGTTTTCTTTTGTGCATCATATGAAATTTATAAAAAAATAAGAAATAAAAATTTCGAAATTTTTTTTGATTTAGATATTTTAAATTTAGTTTTTGCATTGTTATTTTATTTTATTGCTGATCATAACTACGCTCATCATCTTTTTTACTTTATATTTTATTTTGCTATTTTCTCTAAAAGACTATTTAGTAATCAAGTTGTAATTATGATGATTCTTGTAGGATTAAGCAGCATCTCCATTCTTGGTTCCAGCTATAATGAATCACTTAAAAATCTCAGCAACCTAAATGAAACATATGAAAATTATCCATTAAGAATATTATCTGAAGATATCCTCTCTGAATTAGAGACAAATGATTTTAATGTATTAGCTTTAGACTATGTCTTGGTTTTATACTATCTTGAAAAACCCAATGTTTCATATATTATTCATCCAGGAAACCACTATGAAGATTTTATTTTAAAAGAACTTTATAGAATGAACAAAATTCAAAAGAATGAGTTTAACCATATTAGTTATTACATTGAGCTAGAACCAAATGTAATCTTATGTAATCCTGTAGGAATAATTTCTGGAAAAGCAGAAAAACTTGATTTTTATAATTGTTCCGTTGACGATTATAAAAAAAATTACACAAAGTTAAATACAGATTCCGTAAAATCTAATCCAAATTTAGATTTGTATTCAAACCCATATGAATCTATAAATGTTTATATTAAAAATTTAGATTAAAGACTTTATCGATAATCCTTTTATATTTTTTGTATGGACGGGGCATATGAAAATCAGAATAATTCTTTTCATGATCATAAAATTTATTAAAAAATATTGAATAATTAGATCTGTTTAATCTACAAAATCCTGCACTTTCATCATTTAATCTTACAATTTTCGAATAATCTTTCTTTTCATATTCTTCAATGTATTTCTTAAGAGTTTTTTGATCAAAGTACCAGTTATTTCCTCTAATTGAGTAATTAGCGGGATACCATGATTTTATTTTGTTATAAATGTTGTCTATATCTTTAACATCAAATATATCACTCCAGACACTACCTTTTGCAGCATTCCACATTATTGAAATCATATCTTCTGTAGTTGCATCTGGTCTGTAAATTATGAATTCATCACCATCGAAGTTAGATATATTTTCTTGAAAATATTCTTTCGATAAAGGCATATTGTCAATATCAGAAATAATACATACATCATTTGGGAATATTGCCGGGGCCAAAAGTCTAATATTTTGCGCCAAGAAAGCAGTATTTATATTTTCAATGTTGAAGTTATAAATATTGTTACCTTCAAATTTTTTCTCCCCCGTGTAAAACAATATAGGAGTTACTCCAATGTTTATCCATGCCTCTGAAACAATTGGCCAGAAGTCAAGATATTCTGGATTATCATTAGAAGAAAGTATTACTTTATCAATATTCATTGAATTTCATTTATAATTTTATAAAATAAGCTGTTGAATCTTTCAATACCTTTATTTTTAGTGTATTTTTGGACATTTGTATAAGCTGTTTCGATATCAGGAACAGCATTTTCGAAATTTTCCATATTAAATATTGAATTTTCACTAAGTATTTCACGAGCGATTCCTACATCTGTTGAGATAATATTTGTTTTTGTTATTGCACATTCAAAAATCGCTTGTGGACCACCTTCAATTCTTGAAGATACGATATATAAATCAAGGCAATTGTAGAGTTCATTTAATTCATCTAATTCAATCATTTCGAAATATCTATATTTGATATTTAGCTCCTCAAGCTTAGAAATTATATACGCTCTTCTCTTTCCAGTTAATAATATTGTCAAGTCTGGATATTGTTCTGATTTATTTTTGACAATTTCAATAAATCTATCTGGACCTTTAATCATTTTTGGAGTTTTTAAATCTTTACCTTCAGTATCTCTTTGAAATGAACCAATAATAAAGGAATTCGTAGGTAGATTGTATTTTCTTCTTAGCTTTTCTTTATTATCGATATGAAAAAACTGTTTTTCATTTACCCAAAAGGGCAGTATCTCAATTTTTTTGTCAGTCATTTCATCAATTTGTTTATAAGAATTTTGTGAAATAGTGTGATACATATTTACATACCTGTCACGTTTGAAAAATTCTTTTTTACCAGGCCCTTTAAAGTCGTTTTCTTCTAAATGATGAATTGTGCAAAAAACATATTTGTTTTTTAAATGTCTTTTTGGAATTTTTTTCCATGTCCATGGAGAGATTATCCAAATGATATCTGCTTCTTTTATGTCGTCTGTTGAAAATTTATCGTTTTCATCGATCCATTCATTTCTGAGCCTATCTACTATCCATGACTCATTTAGATTAGAAACGTAAATTTTCATATATTTTTAGTTTAATTTAAAATCTATGAAATCTTTTGTAGCTAAGATTTAATTATTTTGTAGAAGTTATTTCTCTGAAAAATTATATAGTTTTTCAGAAATTTGAAAAAATATTTTTTGTTTATAAAAATAAAATTATCAAATAATTCATGTTTTATATTCCCGCTTACGAGGAAAAAGTTTTTCCTAAGTATTTTTTTTATATCTTTGAAGAAATATTGCTCTGAATATATTTCAAAAAACTCTGCTTCTGTATGGATTATATCTATTGTACTTAAATACTTCCCCATACCTTTAAACGCTAAATATTCTGCACCTTGCAGGTCCATCCAAACAAAATCTATTTTCTTTATGTTCATATCATTACAAAAAGTTTCTATAGTAGTACTTTCTACTTCAATTTCATTTTGTACATAATTTTCAATTGGATATTTACCACTAGCTTTAAATATACTGCTTGCCCCAATATTGCCATCAGGGTGCGTTGTAGTAGTTTTTTCAGGGTCTATTGCATAAAATTTTATTAAGCCGTCTTTTTCAGAAACAGCTTTTTCAATTAATGATATATTTGTAAAATCAACTATATTTTTTTTAGCTATTTTTATTGCTTCTGGATTTGGTTCGAATGAATATATTTTAGAATTTGGATACAATTTAGAAAACTCAATTGCTTCTTTACAATCTCTAGATCCAACATCAAAAATTATTAGTTTTTCTACCCTATTTTGGTAAAGCTTATCTAAATAATATGTAATACGTTTTAAATCTTCCATATTAAAGTCTTACTAATTATCTTTGCATATCTCATTGTAAAATAATTGGCGGGTTGTAACCGTATCTGATAATAATATATGGACCGATTATTAAATTATAAAAATAAGTAAATAGAGAAGACAAAATGAAATCAATTGATCTAATATCTAAAATCAAAATATCTTGAAATAGATGCGTAGGAACATTTAAGAAAATATTTAACAATATTGGAGCTAAACAAAGATATGAAATTTTAATTTTATCTTGAGATGGAACATTTGAATATGAATAATTTAAAAAAATAATGAAAAATATTAAAAATATCCATCTACCCCAATCTTGAGCAAAGAAGAAAAAGAAAAAATATGGTGATAAATAAATGATTTGTTTTAAGGTAAATTTTTTATTATTTTCTGTTGTTATGAATATACATAATATGAGAAAAATAAAAACTATTAACCATGTTGAAAAACTATTAAAATAATTAATTCCTTGAGCAATTTCCTCAAATGCTCTTGTTGTTGGCTCGTAACTAGAATCTACCCAGTTTGGGGCACCCCAACAATTTTTCTCCTGTAATGGAATATCTTTATTTAGAAAATTAATACTTGAACATAACGTTTCAAAATTTCTTGCATTACTAAAGATCGTTAACAAAAGAATATTTAGTGGTGCAATTAAAAGAATAAATGAGTACAGAAATTTTTTGATATCAAAATTTCTTTTGTCTTTAAGAAGAAAATATATAGGACCAATTAAAAATATATAAATTCCATAATTTAATACAAGAAAAATTGAAAATAGTAAAAATAAAGTATGATTAAAAGCCTTCTTTTTTCCAAAGTAAATTAGAAAATTTAAATAAAATAAATCCCGTCTAGCAAAAAAAAATTCTAGATTTTGGACTAAATAAAACAGACCAAAAGGATTGAAAAGTATAAAAACTCTATAGAAAATATTTTTATCTGCTATCAAAAATAAAATGTTAAGAGTTATATGAAATAAAGATCCAAGTCCTAAGAAAAATATAATGAATCTATGATCAATGTTTATTTTATTTAAATTAAAAATAAGCTCACCCAACAAGCCTCTTCTTACAAACCCTCCCTGATAATTAATGAGCCATTCATTAAATGTCCATCCATTTATAAATTTGTAAAAAAAGTCTGGGATATAAATATATGAAAAAAAATTGAATACAAATAAACCCAAAAAAAATAAAATATCAACTTTTATTAATTTTTTTATATTTAACATTTCAATTGATTCTATCTATTTGATTCAAAGATATCAGACTTTAATAAATGATTTTGAACAAATGTAAACGAAATAGACATATATGAAAAGATTTATTAATTATCTCAAATGATTAATTTTTTTCTTAGAAGCTACTATAAAAAGATTTTTTCCAATTATATTTTTAAAAAAATAGTCAGTAAATTTGAACGTTCTGAATATGAATTTGTCATAAAATTTAATTTTTCTTTTATCAAAGTCTAGTTTTACTCTAAACATTTTTAAAAAAAATAATACAATCCATCCAATAAAATCAACAAAAAAAATTTTTTCAATTTCAAAACTATTGGAATTTAATAGTTCCACAATGCCAGATTTTGAGTACCTTCTTTTGTGGTTAACCATATCATCTAATTCTGTCCATATTAGATTTGAAGACGGCAAATATAGGATTAATTTACCATCTTGTGGTAGGTGGTTGTAAAATTTTTTTATATATTTATCATCATCTTCAATGTGTTCGAGAACATTTAGCGAGATAATACAATTGATTGATTTAGGTACTTTTTCTATCAAATTATATGAATCAATATTTTTATCATGTAGTTTTTCTAATGCAGTTTTGTTTATTTCTACAGCCGAAATTTTGTACCCTTTTTTTTTAAATTTTTCTGTAATCAATCCATATCCTGCACCAAAATCTAAAATATTTTCAGTTTTATCAATATTTGAAAAGAACAAATCAGCAACGTATTTGTTGTAATTTTCAGCAACAGAAATGCTTTCAAGTGCCGCAATATCTAGTTCTTCATTCATAATTTAGTTATCACATTTTCAATTATCTCAAAAATATGAGGTTGGTGTAGGGCAATCTTAATTATTGTAAATGTATTTTTTTTGATACAGAAAATTAATTAGTCAATAAGACCAGTATCTTTTTTTATCTTAAGTATCCAGCTATAGTCATCAGTTACTCCTCCTATACTTTGGCCTTCACTAGCACCAACACT
>CEPA01014749.1_pt1 | contig 20520 bp, 17 predicted proteins | sample 356241 | NCBI WGS metagenome assembly CEPA01 (sample SAMEA2620542, study PRJEB7988) | marine metagenome | biome: marine biome (ENVO:00000447); feature: surface water layer (ENVO:00002042); material: "saline water (ENVO:00002010), including plankton (ENVO:xxxxxxxx)" | depth 5 m
TCTGGTTTAGCAGCAGTAAACAAAACAAAAATTGTTGCTGAGTTCCCAGCGACGAAACCAATTCCAAAGACCGTAATCGGTGATGGGAAGGATGGCCGATTTGAATTGATACCTGAAACAATAACGACAAGTCTCGGACAAGCAGCAAAACAGGATTCTGCAAAAATAAACCACATCTTACCAAAGACCAAAGTTGCCCCAAAATCTATCCAAAAAAATGTATCATCAAAACAAAAAAAGGTAATCAGTCCATTAGCTGCAAGAGGTGTCGAAGTTAAACGAAATATCTCTAATCGAAGACAGGCTTCAAGCGTTCCACAGCGAGAGATAGATATTGACAAGGAACTAGATTCATGGACAAAAGAGGAGGACGAATCTCAATGAGACTTACACACAGGGAAAAACTCCTTCTTGCCTTGGCCAATGCTAGAGAAAGTTTAGGCAGAGAAGTCGCTACTAAACGACCTGCCCTATCTAAATTAAATACACTAAGGGGAGTAAACGATGCAGAAGATACTAGGGAGGGAAATCTACTCTCTCGAACGGGTGTGAAAACTCGTCCTACTTTCGACATAATCGCAAATCAGGTATTGGGAGAAACCAGCGAATGGACTTCAAGTGTTGACATTGATGAGGGTGATTCCTCTTTCTCTCAAATCGCAGCAAAGCGGATAGGTGAAATGAGGGAAAATTTTGAAATCGACGAAGTTGATGAAGAAACCCTTGGAGATTCATTTGGACTATTGAAAGATGGCAGGCCGGTTTGGGCAGAGGTCCTGGACAATCAGCGTGGTTACACGACTAAGTACAGTGATTTTGAAATTAAGGACCTACATTTCGAGCCTGAATGGCCGCCTGTCCAGAAAATATCAGACCACAAAACATGGAAAAATTGGCATGTTGTAGATGAAAACTCTAGAGCCTCAGCAGCCTGTGAGAAGGTCATTGCAAGGCCAGGAATAACGATGAATCCACTTCTTATTTTAGGAGACAGCGGCTGTGGCAAATCACACATATTGAGTGCGTCTGTTCAAGCGATGATTCGCCGCCAGGATGGGAATGTGCATTTGCTCTCAACATCTGCTATGCGAGGTTGGAAAGCACTTCCAAACGGATGGCAAGATGCTGTCGCTCACGCTAGTCTCATCGCTATCGACGACCTTCATCATGCTGAAGCAGAGATAGCCACTGAAATAGGTCTAATGATAGACTATGCCCTCAATCATGGCGTGCAGATTATCGCCACTTCAAGGGTTGATTCCAATGAATGGCCTGCACGCAGATTATGGGAAGTGATGCGCTCTGCAACTAGTATTTGGATTAACAAACCAAGTTCATCCTCCCTAATCACTCACCTAAGAAGAAATACAAGTGGAAGAGCACTATTACTGAACGACTCAATGCTAGCGAGAATAGTCAAGCACGGTGACGGAGATTGGAGGTCCACTGACGCTGCATTCGAAAAGGTTGCATTGGCAATAGAATCGGGTGAAAGGATCCTCGATTCAAACGATGTAAGTGCTATTTTGAATGAAAAACAAATCGTAAAAGATGAATATCAAATTTATGAAGAGAGAGACAGTCTAGAAGCGATAGCCACAAATGTGGTTAGAGAAACCCTGGACACTGTATACACAGACTTAGATCCTACAGGTGTGGAATTAAATGTACCAATACCCGATTTATCCGATGATTGGGAAATACCTGAATTAACAATTCAGCAAAAAGATGAATTGCACGAAGTCCTGACAAGCGAAAACCTCACGCCACATGTAACTACAACACTCACAGTTGACGAAAGCGAAAAATTTCTTGTTAATACAGAAATAGAATTACCCGCACTCGACAAGGTTAGAGTGTCTGAAACAACATCCAGTATTGATAGCATAACCGACAAAATGTTCGAAGATATTGCAAAAGAACATGCTGACCAATCAAATAAGCTTGCTGAATTAGAATCAGAAATGATTGCTTTAGCAGAAAAAAGCAAAGCAGCGTCAGTTGATGAATTAATCCAAATCGCCGATAGAATTGGCGAAATTGAAATGGCCCTAGGGAACATATCTGAAGCACCAGCGTATGCTAAACTAACCCCCGTCAAGTTGATGAAACCAGTGGGTGAAGAAGCATGAATTCGCCATGGTGGATGTCTGGCGTTCCATTTTCTTGTCAACCTGAGTGTGGAAAATGCTGCGATGAACCCGGTGGCATAGTCTACCTTAGACCAGAAGATGCTATCGCACTATCTAAACATCATAATCTGAATGTTGAGGATTGGCTGGAAAGAGATTGTCACCAAACAATGGATGGTCGTTATATCCTAAATTCAGACATTTACACAGACGTTTGCATATATTTAGACTCGGGCAAGAAATGCACCGTGTATGAATCAAGACCTGCCCAGTGCAAATCATTTCCCTTCTGGGCAGAAAACGTTCACTCTGACAAATCATGGCGACTGACTGTTAAAAGCTGCCCTGGTTTAGATTCTGAAGAGGCTTTCATTATAGATGGGAACACAATCCGAAAGAAAATAATCGCTGACAGAGATGCGTACAGGGGCTTTAGATCTTGGCCTCCTAGGAAGAGATGATAAATTTTGAAAATTTCATCAATTTAGTTAGTAACACCTAGTGTAGTGAAAGTAACCATAATCTGCTTACACCGATTATTTTTGCGTCGACCTTATACCATTGACACTATTCCGCCATTTCACTGGTGATTTTGTGAGTAATGAGGACCCATTGTTTGAGATTACTTCATCGCACATCAATATCGGCATGAGAGGCATACCAGTTGGAACCTGTAGGACCTCTTTTGTGACACCATCAGAAGGAGTTCACTATTGCGGCTACCCCATTGCTGAACTTGCGTCTATGTCTCCAGAAGATGTTGTGTACTTACTTTTCAACAAGGAATTACCAAACCCTAAACAATCCGCTGAGTTCAAAGCGGATTTACAATCAAGAGGAGCATTACCAGATGGTGTTGAGTCTGTTCTATCCTCACTACCTAGCGAAGGTCATCCCATGGATTGGTTGTCGGTGGGTATACACACGCTTGGAATGCTAGATGGTGTAAATAATTGGAAGGAGGATGCAATGAACCTTATTGCGAGAATGCCAAGGTTGCTCGGACTTATTTTCAGATATCGAGAAGGCAGAACCGAGAATATCCCTTCTGATGATCTATCTCTTAGTTTGGTAGGAAGATTCACAAATACTCTTGACCTTGAAGATATAGATAGTTCTGTAATGAACCAGGTCCTTGCAACATATCTCGTCCTCCATATGGACCATGGAGGAGGTAATTTGTCAACATTTACCGGAAAGGCAGTTGCGAGTGGAAAAGCTACGATTTACTCCTCGATGGCAGGAGCAATGAACGCTCTTTCGGGACCTTTGCACGGAAGAGCAAACCAATCATGCTTCGAATTCGTGAAAAAAATAGGAACATCAAACCCCGATGAGGTAGAGGATTTCGTGCGTGGTGAACTTCAGGCAAAACGTCCTGTGTTTGGATTCGGACACGCTGTTCTACGTGCTGAAGACCCAAGGGCTACTGTTCAATTTGCCCTTGGTGAGCAAATATGTCCACACGATGAATATTTCAAAACTATCAGAGTATTGAGAAGCGTCGCTCCAAAGGTTCTTTCAGAAAACCCTAGAATAAGTAATCCAAACGCAAATGTAGACATCGCTAGTGGAACTCTCTTAAATTTCGTAGGATTGAGAGACCCAGAGTACTACACCACCTTCTTTGGCTGGGCCAGAGTTGCAGGCATAGGCGCACAAATCGTGGATGAAAGGACCGTCATGCGTGGTGGAAAAGGAACGCCAATTTACCGTCCGAAGTACATTGCAGAGGAACAAACCCTGCGTCATGTTGACTGAAATATCGGTCTAGATGTTTTTCCACAACCTCTGTGACCGATCATTCTCACAGCCTTCCAGCCCAACTGCTCGTCACTTATCTCGTGCCATGGAGCAACATCTTCGGGTATTATTCCTTTAGAAAGTCCTCTCCACTGCTCATCAGTCAATGGCATTGTTGCTGGCCGCATCCACCGCTTACTCCCACATGGTAAATCCATCATAGGGTCTGCGAAATCGGTTAAAATTGACATGCCGGCATCCAGTAAATCACGCTCCATGTAAGGATGACCGGGCCATACATAGACTGGGAAATCTCCTAAAATCCTCTTCAACCGTTTTAGTTGACGACCCTTTAGTCCAACCGGTTTACCAAAGTGTAGGTATCTTTTGAAACCTTCAAAATAATCTACAGCACATGGCATCATAGGAGCTCCAGAATCTTTTTGTTTACGCATCAAACGACTGAATGAATGCGAAACAAACTGTGGAAATGCACGCAGCCTCTTGCTGGTATGGGAACCCGTTCTAGGAACAACCGGAAGTAATCTTGACCAGGGTCGAGATGATCCGGACATTTTGGCTACCTTTTCCATAGGTTTGTGAAAGGCATAAAAGACAGCAGCCTGTTCATGAATTCCTGCCTCATCAACCATCTCAGTTGCGAGCTGCATGATTCTAGCCATTCGCTTTGTGATATCAGTTTCAACGCTAGGCAAACTTCGTTTGATTTCAAGACATGCAACCTTGGAATGTTCTTGCCAAGGTACTAACCAATCCTTGTCAGACATTAATTTCTCAAAAGAACAAAATCCTATCTCCTCCAAATCTGCTAAATCCCATTCTTCCACAATCTTAGGTCTGCCTTCAAGCATCGAATCTGGAATCGAAACTTTATGGTCATGATGTACTACTAATTGGTCGTCAGCAGTCAATCGCAAATCAAGTTCAACACCATCCATAAGTTGCATGGCTTTGGCCAGTGAAGCATGAGTATTCTCTGGCGGCTGAACCCACTCCATAACGTTGGCATGAAACGATTTCATTATTGAATCATGTGCAGGAATTTGAAAACGGCCCAACTATCATAAGCATTGAAATAGAGTAGCGACCATGGGAGAAGACCAAAGAGTTCGAGGATATTGTGCTTATGATTGGGGAAAGAGTGCATTTGAGACATCGGTAACGACTGCGGTTTTCCCAGCATGGTTCGCTTATCTGTTTGCGGAGGCAAATGGGATTTCAACAAAAATTCTGGGCTCTGAATGGACTGCTGATGCAATGTTTTCTGCAGCAGTTATGGCCGGCGCTCTTTTGGTTGCAATCTGTGCACCATCACTTGGAGTTATTGCAGACAGAAGAATGATCAAAATTTGGTGGCTTAGAACATTAACTTGGGTAGGTGCGATTTCTTGCGTGCTACTCGCACTCTCTCCTTATCTGGGAGTCTCAATTGGATGGATTTGGGCAACAGTGATGTTCATGATAGCTAATGTGGGATTAAATGGTGCAGGCGTATTCTACAACGCACTACTACCTCACATGGGTGATGAGTCTGAAATGGATTCGATTTCTAACAAGGCATTCGCAGCAGGTTATCTTGGAGGAGGATTGTTGCTAGTAGTCCACTTGGGAATGGTCTTGTCATTAGATGGCGAGTGGGTTATTCCGTTTGTCATGGCATCATCGGGGCTTTGGTGGCTAGGATTCGCTCAGATGACTTTCAGACTGGTTCCTGAACCTCATATCGAAGATGAAATGGAACCAATGGGCATAATTGCATCATCAAAACTTGCTCTAAATGAAGTCTATTCAACACTAAAAGATATCAAGAGTTTCAAAACATTATTTTTGTATATGCTAGCGTACTTTTGCTTTATTGATGGAATAAATTCAGTAACTGCCTTGGCTGGAGTATTTGGCATCGTGGTTTTAGGACTAACCACCACCGGGTTGATACTGACGATATTGATAATACAATTCGTTGCTGCACCTGCTGCGATTGGTTTCACTAAATTAGCGGATAAGTGGGGAACAAAAAAAGCATTACAATTCTCTCTGGTATGTTGGTGTGTAGTTATTATTGGCGCACTTTCATTCGCGCCGCTGGAGTTAGATGAGCACGAAAATTATGATATCCAGTATAGTTGGGATGAGGATAGTCAAACCTACATTGTCGAAGCTAGAGAAGGTGTAAACAACATTGCTGCATTGCCTGATGATGATGAACAAAAATGGGCATTAGAATATGAAGAGATTTTACCTGTTCAACAAAACAAAGATGTGAAGAGGCAGGGCTATGCTGTTGAATGGGCATTTGATGAGGATGGTGCTCCAATCGCAATGGAAGTTGCCTTGACAAAGGATTTAGTCGATAGGCTGATGGAGTCAATGGAGGAATCAAGGTTTTCGTTTAGTATCGAGGGAGGAGAACTTGAAACTACAGGAATAGGAGTGGATCATCCTACAAGCCTTGGAGACGGGGTTCTAGATTTCATCCCAGATACAGCCCGTTCACTGATATGGGCGCCACTAGGAATTACTGTATTTTTCCAATTTTTGCTACTTGGAGCGTTCGCAGGGGCGCTCCTTGGGGGTTCCCAAGGTCTCGCAAGATCAATGTTCGGACAAATGGTTCCCGAGACAAGATCTGCTGAATTCTTTGGATTCTTTGGGTTCTTCGGCAAAGTCGCTGCACTGCTAGGGCCTCTAATCTATGCAATAATGACGGTCTGGTTTGATTCAAGAGTAGGTATATTTGCAATTTCATTACTAATTGTGGCGGGAGCAATTATCCTGAAACGAGTTGATGTTGAAGACGGTATCGCTGTCGCAAATGCAGAGGACGAAAGAAACCGTTCTGGTGTTGAGGAGTGAAAATACTCATAATCATAAGCAATAGGGGGTGAAATAATGAGTCCTTACTCAGTGATGATGGGGTTAATCCTAATCCTTACACCAATTATTTGTTGGGTATTCACTTTAGGCAGAGAAGAAACTCGGACTCCGCTCAACAAAATTTTTGAGGTTATACACGAAAAAAGATACTACCTACATGCGCTTGGATATATCTTCATCATTAGATGGAAGGCGCTAACAGATGATCTGAATGAACCAATTAAACTGAAGACTGGTAATTTCACAAACTGGGTTTATTCCCTAGAGGGAGAAGTCACACTTTGGGTACAACAGACTTTTGAAAACGCCTGGTTAACTGAATTTTTGAATTTCCACTATCTCTTTATTTATCTATTCTTGATATACATTACTACAGTGTATTTCGCTTATGTGGGAGAGAGGGATATGACAGACAAAGTAACGCTGAACTATCTCTTGATATACGCTCTAGCAGTACCATACTATCTTTTCCTAAATGTGGAAGTCACTTCCTCGTGGATACCAGGAATGAAGGCTCTACTTTACCACGATGGGTGGTATACTGTATTCTACGCTACACATGACCCACTAGACAATGCCGTACCGTCATTACACGTCGCAATTCCGTTCGGAATCATACTTCTCAATTGGCTTCACTGCAAAGAGAGAAATATCCCATTACGAGAATGGAAACACTGGCCATACCATCTATTCATCGTCATTAACACAATTTTATTCATTTTCACGATTGCTTATTTAGGAATTCATTGGTTAGTAGATATTCCATTCGGAATGATCATTGGTGGTATTGGTGCGTTATTCATTCATCATTTGCAACCAAGATTGCGCAACGACCACGGGAAGATGTTCGAGGGTGTTGACAAGAAAAAAGTGATGCGACATACTTTCTGGGAAGGCGCAGTCACTCTAGTAATGTTAGCACTAATTCTTTCTTCAATCGCTTACCAAGAAAACACGGTTGACGAAAGAGTTTCAATGAGATTGGGTGGAGGGGATTCTACTTACGAAATCCTTACTCCGCTAAGATACGGCGAAGAGATGACAACCTCAATTACCAATATGGATGATTCGTTAACGTTGGAATTTACCATTATTTGGGTCGATGAATCTGTTAGTGCTATGGACCAAGGTGTCATTGATTGGAAAATGCTCAAAGAGATGGATAATCAAACAATATACGAAGTCGAACCCAAGCAGACACTAGAAATTTTAGTGGATGAACCTAAACTCTGGCACCTAGTAATCCTCCATAACAGCGCAGAGGAATTGGATGACGTCATAGAAGTTAGAATTCTCAATGATTACGGAGAGGACCAAATGTGGAAGGCTATCGCCATATCGCTACCATCGCTCTGGATGACAGGATTCGTATTCCATAGACTACAACGCCTAAAGAAAGCCGGAAGGTCACTAATTGATTCAACTCCATCCCACCTGTGGGAGGAAGAGTGAATGGATGAAGAATTTGTCATAAACCCCGAAGTACGGGACCTTTTCAAACAAATTTCCACACATATTCGTAGTAGAATTAAGCTTATTGTTACTTTATTTATACTTGGAATTGTAATTGGTATACCAATATCACATAGGGTTGTTGATTGGCTATTGTCTATTGATTTAGTTCCCGAAGATACACGAATCATAATTCTAACACCTGTAGAATTCATAATGCTACAGGTAAGAATCGGAGCATGGTTAGGCGCAGGACTTGCCGTTCTTGCATTGATTGTAGACGGCGCTTGGAAAAGTGGACTGGCACAAAAGAGTCCTAAACCCGCTATGAGTGTAATTCTCTCTGTCCTTGTTGCCATCATCCTTGCGGCTTTGGGAGTGCTATACTCTTGGAATCTACTGACTCCAATGCTACTTGATTACCTAGCAAGTGACGCTCAGTCCGCAGGTCTGGCAACAGATTGGAGGTTATCGTCATTCATTGGTTTCATTGTTAGTTTATGCTTGGCGTGTGTAATTGGATTCCAAGCACCATTGATCACCACTCTTGCACTAAAATCAGGAGCAGTCGACAGGATTACTATGCTGGCCTACAGAAGGCACATTTGGTTCATCACTTTCGTACTCGGAGCAGCCTTTTCTCCACCTGACCCACTATCGCTATTCTTGGTTTCCTTGCCGATTATTTTGCTCTTTGAAATCGCACTACTGTGGAACAAATTCACGGACGAAAATGCTTATGCAAATGTTTGATCGGAGCAGCCATTTTTCCAGGTGAAGGTCGATTTTCTGTTCCATGTGAGTCTCCACCGACACTAATTGGCATGCCCTGTTGCATTAATTCCCAGCGATATGAATCAGGATGCGAACTATGGACCGCTTCAACGCAATCAATTCTCAATTCCTTTAGTAACGGAATTAGAACTTCAATTTCAATTCCATAATGTAGTGGGTGTGCTAAGGAAGTGATTCCACCAGATTTTCGAACCATTTCCACAGCTTGTGAGATTGTTGGAAGAGGTCTTTCTCTGAATGCAGGGCCACCGTTTCCAATGTAATTTTCAAAGGCTTCAGAAATTGTGTCAACTATTCCATGTTCGATCATTGCCCTAGCCAAATGAGGCCTGCCCAGTGAATCATCAGCGTGTTTCTCGACATCAGTTAATGGAATATCGTGGCCAATTTCCTTCAGCGCTTCTAACATTAATTTCATTCTCGGCAAGCGTGATGTTTTCAAATCTGATAGCCAAGTGTCAAATTCCTCAGATGCTCCATCGGGGAAGTAGGCTAACAAATGCCAAGAAGAAGGTGACTTTCCTTTACAATCTATTTCCACTTCGCAGGTAATTTCGACCCCGGGAATGAACCTTATTCCCAGTGAATCGCATGCAATTTGCGCCTCTTTCCAACCAGTGTTCGTATCATGATCGGTCAATGACCAAACCTTCACCCCCGAGCGAAACGCCCTGTAAGCCATCTCAGAGGGGGTGTGAACCCCATCGCTGTGACGTGAGTGAGAATGAAGGTCTACGGCTTGCGTCCACATGATATCACGTCAAAAATCTGGTAGTTCTGGCAAATCTAGATTCGAATTATTTGTTTCTTCATCAACATCACCTATGTCTTCTAAATCAATCATATCTGGTAAATCTAACATGGGCGGTAAGTCGGATGATTTTTTTGTTCCTATATTTGGCAGAGGTATGTTAGGAACCCCTTCAGTTTGGAAACTTTGTTCGTTATTAGAGAATGCCCGTGTTTCTGTATTTTTATTTGTGTTAGCATTCACAACTGCTGCTGATGATTTGCCAATCTCTCCGGTAGATAAAGTACCAATCGCGTTACTGATTGTGTTGGCATCTTGGTGGACTTGTGAGCCGATAATGGACTCTATTACAGCAGCAGTGTTCGAGTTAACGGTACTCTCACTCTTGTCTAAACTTACCATTGTTGGCAAATCTTCCATCGCTTCATACTGTGCTGAAGATGTGCTGTGTTGGTGGACAATTGGAATTTCATGCTCTCTTTTTGCCCAATAGGCTAAGACAGCGAATAGGGGAATTATGACTATTAGAACCGTTTCAGGAGTTGACCAACCCCTTGGTGTGCCAAAAGGAAGGAAGGCAGAGAACAATAGACCAATGAATGCAATGAGTGCACCTGTGTTAGCAGCGAAAGCGATGTTCGGATGCCTCGGGTCCATGCATACACCCAGGGGCTACATTTCAAGAATGTTGGGCTTCAGCGGCAGTTACGGTATTTGCCATCAACATTGCAACTGTCATGGGCCCCACACCTCCTGGTACGGGAGATAATAATGATGCAACATCAGCCACACTGGGATCTACATCTCCTGCTAATCTCCAACCCCTCTCTCTGGTTTGATCGTCTACCCTATTTATACCAACATCTATGACAACAGCTCCTGGTTTAATCCAATCTGCCTTCACCATCTCAGGACGTCCGACAGCTGCAATCACAATATCTGCCGACAAGCATTCCGTTTTCGCATCAATAGTTTTAGAATGAACAATTGTGACTGTAGCATCAGCTCCTCTGGATGATAGCAGCAGTGCTTGAGGCATTCCAACATTGAACGAACGTCCTATTACAACTGCCTTTTTTCCTTCCAGTTCTACCTTAGCCCAGCGAAGCATTTCCATAACACCTGCCGGAGTACATGGAATCATACCACTCAATCTACCTTGAACTATTCGACCTAAATTAGCAGGATGAAAACCATCTACATCTTTTCTAGGGTCGATAAGATCAGTAAGAGATTCTTCGTCCATGTGTGATGGTAAGGGAGATTGTATCAATATGCCATGTAGAGATTTATCATTATTCAACGAAATTATTGTTTTAGCAACTTCTTCCTGTTTTGAATTAGCAGGTAATTCGATGTGTGTTGATTTGATTCCCAACCTTTCACATGAACGGATTTTGTTGTTGACATAGACATGCGATGCTGGGTCGTCTCCAACGATTACTACTGCCAAGTGAGGTTGAATTTTACATCTAGCAATGCGCTGTTTTAGTGCTTCTTCAAGGTCAGCAGCACAAGATTTGCCATCCAATCGCCTTGCTGGCATGAATCAATCCAAAGTAAAGCCAATCATGAGGATTGCGATGTGAATTTATTCTTCTTCACTACTCCAGAGGGTTTTCGAGCAGGCCGGGCAAGTATATTCAGCAGGTCTTGGACCTAGTACCGTTTCTAAATTACCGCACGGACCACACAGTATTGTCGATTTGATTGGTTCATCCATAGTAACATCAACCCTGTACATAAATCTCCCAGCATCAGGAAGTCTTTCCATTGATGGTGTCCACTCTGCGACCGCTTGTGGGCTTAGACCCATATCACTAGGAACAGACATTCCTATGAGAAAACAAATAATTCCGCTGAGGCCAACAACGCCCCCCATCCCTATATTCACGGCTAATGAAAACAATGCCCCAAATACGATTAAGACAATGCCACAAATAAGAAAATTCTCTCGTCGATTTTTCATTTAATCAACCCAATGCTTTAGACAAAGCTTCAGCAACTTTTGGCACGGCACCCAAAGGAAGAGCACATAATCCAATTCGTACACCACCGGTCAATGGTACAAGAAAAACTCCTTGAGATGCACATTTCTCTGCCACTTCAACTGGTTTATCAACCTCTATCCATGCAAAGAAACCATCCATGGTTGGGTTAATTGGAACCCCTAGTTCCTTACACTCCGAAACTAACGAACTTCTCCTGTCATCAAGTAATTGTTTGAGCCTATCTCTCTCTTCTGTCCATGCTGCCCCTCCTTCTGCCGTAGAATGCAATTCGCTTACACCATACTGTGAAACTCTAGGTGTTGCGCTCCATGTCTGTCTGGCAGTCACACACAAGGCCGTGTCTAATCTATCAGTAATTTCCTTCTCGGGATGCATACTGACCAAGGCACCTGTCCTCAATCCGTAGATTGTGTGTGACTTTGAAAGAGAAACTGCCACGCTAATCAATAGATTCTCTGGCCACATCATACCATTTTCTACTGACTCTAGTATTGTATCTGCCCATGCATGTGTTTCGTCAGCATACAATGAATACGCTGAATCTATCAGCAGCGTATGACCGACATTTGGATTGTTCATTGCAGAGTCCACAAATGATTCCAAACAAGCCATTCTTCCACTCGGCGTCATTGATAGACCTGTAGGGTTATGTGCTGGATCATTTAGCCATACCATTACTTTGCTTTGTTTAGAACACAGCATCTCGAGTTTTTCTTCAAATTCGAGTTTAGCGAAATAGGGGTGGGATTCATCAGCTTGTTTGGGTATAAGAGGCCAAGTTACATAATCTAACGAATTATTCTCAAGGAACCCTTTGTATGGGCCCCAGTAGCGATCTCGCAAAAGCGCTGATTCTCCTTTCTCTAGAAAATTATTGGCCGATAGGTAAAGTGCACCACTACCACCCGGGCTGGCGGTTGATGAGAAGTGAAAACCTAGTTTTTCTAGCTCTTCGCGAGCATCACCAAAAGCCAAAGTTTTGGATAAATCAAGAAACGCAGGGAGCCCAGCAAGTGGTGCATAAGCAGCAATCTCCTGCTCTGGCGCATTCCTAATTGCAGAATCGACAGCCTTGTTTATGGCAAGGCTTCCATCATCCTCGAGTAAAGCACCAATTGTACCATTCACTGCTGGCAGACCCGCTGATTTCGCTTCTTGGAATTTAGCCCACCAGCTAAAGATTGTGTCATTTCCGTGTTTCTCAACACCTGCTGCATTCAAGAACGCCTCTCCAGCCATAACCTTCGCGACAAAGTTACATGATATTTTACTGCCGACGCATTCATCTATGAAATCTATCTCGGAAAGATGTCGCCAACGTAGCACAGCTGGTAGTGCTTCGGATTTGTAATCCGACGGTCGGGGGTTCGAGTCCCTCCGTTGGCTCCAACAAAGATTACATTCTGTAATGCGTTTAGAGAGGTTGCGATTAATTCCAAAACCCTCTAAAGATTGTAAGTAATTTTGCAAAGGTATTCAAGAAGCCTTCTTGACAGGCAATAACATGGCGGAGTTAACCAACCCTGAGAAAAGGATGCTCCGCCTAATGCAAGAGACGGATAAAAAATGGACTCTCGATGAAATTTTAGAAGCCTGTGATTGGGATGATCAGGCAACGGCGGTTGCTGCTGGACATGGTTTATCCAATCATGGTTTTGTGAAAGTCAATGAGTCCAGCAAAACCGATGTAATTTTGGGAACCGAAGGGAAGAAAGCGGCCAAAAATGGTTTATTGGAAGCAAGAATCTGGACCTTCATTTCAAATAAACCAGAATCTAGTATGAGAGACTTGTCTAATGAGTTTGAACGCAATGAAACAGGACCCGGTGTTGGATTATTGAAAGGTCTGGGTGTTAGGCTAGATGCAGGAAAATTTTCTTTTGACGATGCAAAAAACATAGACTCACAAATCTCAGAAAGGACCAAATTTATACAATCCCCTTCCATCGATAACCCCCTTATTGAACACTTCAAAGGTCGCAAAAACCTCATCGAGATTGTAGAGGTCGTCACTAGGACTTGGTCGATAACATCAACAGGAAAACAAATCCCAGCTGAAAAATTGGAGGAAGTTGTTAATATCGCTGAAATCACACCTGAATTGCTTCAAAGCGACAAATGGAAAGAAGCAGATTTTAGGCCATATGATGTTTCTCTAGAAGCATCTATGCCTAGGTCTGGCAGAAGTCATCCTATGCAGGCTTTAATCGAAAGAATACGTTCAATATTTTTAGAGATGGGTTTTTCCGAATTGGTTGATGATTATGTTCAAACAGCAGGTTGGAACATGGATGCTTTATTCATACCACAAGACCACCCTGCTCGGGAGATGCAAGATACCTTTTACTTGGATAACCCAAAGCAGATAAAACTAGAACCAAGAATGCTCAACTCTTGGAAAGAAATTCACGAGCATGGTGGAGATACAGATTCAACAGGATGGGGTGGCGAATTCGACCCTGAAATATCTCAAAAAGGACTTCTAAGAACACACACAACGGTAAATACGATTCAATACCTAGCAAACAATCCAAATGAGTCATGCAGAGTATTTGCGATTGATAGGGTTTTCAGGAAAGAAAGCATAGACAAAACACACCTTCCAGAATTCCACCAAATTGAAGGAATTATAATGGAACCAGGCGCAAATTTGGGTATGTTAGTTTCTACATTGAAGACGTTTTATGAAAAAATGGGTTACCCGGAAGTAAGGGTAAGACCTGCTTATTTCCCATACACTGAGCCCTCACTCGAGGTCGAGGTAAAATGGAGAGGGAAATGGTTAGAACTCGGTGGCGCTGGAATTTTTAGACCTGAAGTCACGGAACCACTGGGAATCAAAGATCCTGTTTGTGCATGGGGAATGGGTCTGGAAAGACTTGCCATGTTGGTACTGGGACTTGACGACATTAGGCAACTGTACATTTCAGATTTAGAATGGCTTAGAAACCAACCAATTTTGTGATAGCATGGACATGGATTCGATTAATAATCACAGCCCATGGTGGGCTAGGGCATTTGCTATTTTTCTTGGAATGATTGTCTTCTTGAATGTCGTGAATATATTTTATCTTGAAGTATTTGGTGTAAGCGGAATAAATCACTACTCTTTTGGAAATGAACCTTCTGACCCTGGAGAATATCCTGAAAATGGAACCGAAGAAGAACAGAGGAAATACAATTACAGTCTCTCGGAATGGGAGGATTATCAAGCATATACAGAGATGATGGATGACTTGGAAGGTTCTAACGTTACTGAAATAAGCCAGGCTTTTGCAATTCTAACCGTCCTTGTAGGAATCCCTACCATTGCAATCTTTTGGACGCAAAATGAGAAGATGTTGCATTTTGGTATAGGTTTTGGCATACTGAGCATCATAGGCGAAGTTTGGAAATCATATGTATCGTCGAGTATTGTTACTGAATACATGGAAAAGATACCTGGTGGAGCAGACTTTGCATGGATACCTAAAGTTTCTATACTGACCTCTACAACTTGCGGGATAACATATGTAGCACTTGCTATTGTGATGCATAACTTATACCATTCTAAAAACCAATTGCCAGAAAGCGGTTTCCACCTAAAGGTTGATACACCAACCAATCAAGGGGTTATCAATGGAGATAATGACCTCGAATACTGAAACTATCCCCGGATTCAAGATAACCAAATCTTTGGGGGTTGCAACCGGCTCAACAGTTCGTGCCAAGCACATTGGAAAAGATATACTAGCTGGACTAAAGAATATCGTTGGTGGAGAACTAAAAGCCTATACAGAATTATTGATGGAAGCAAGGACTGAAGCTATGGGTAGAATGATGATGGATGCCGCCCAGAGAGGGGGAAACGCCGTTGTTAATGTTAGATTTGCCACAAGCAGTGTCGCCGGTGGTGCCGCAGAGTTATTTGCATATGGAACAGCCGTAAATGTAGAACAAGAGTGATTCCATGTACCAAGCCGACGACGTTGGATCAATTATTGTCCTTGTGTTGATAGGTCTAGCCCTTGCTTTTGCACTGTTCTTTCCTTTAGCATTTATTTATTCAATGCTATTCGGATGGATACATCAATCTAGCAATCAAAAGAAGTTGCTTTCCAGAGAAAAAATCACTGCAGGGGTTGTAGGCGGAGACAATATTCACACACTGTCAAAACCAATAAGACTTGAGAAAATATCTCATGCTGGACTAGTTATGTCAAACATCACAGTTGCTCCATCGTGGTGGCAATTGTTTGTTGGAAGCCTCAAGTCCATCTTCGGAGGGCAAATTCAATCCTACGACAAGGTCCTAGCCTACGGAAGAGCAGAGGTTCTACAAAGACTAAGAGAACAGGCTTTGGGTGAAGGTTGGAATGAGGTGATTAATGTTAGAGTTGAAACATCCATGGTCATGAATAAAGTCAAGGGTGGTCAACAAAATAAACTCGGCACCCTAGAATTTGTTGCTTACGGTACCGGAGTCAAGTGATATTGCATAGTATTACAGCGAATTCTTTACGTCCAAGTGGTTTGGATTAAATCATGAGAAGAACAAGAGTGGTCGCTACAGTCGGCCCGGCTTGTTGGGATATTGACAACCTAAGGAAGATATTCGAGGCAGGTACTGACGTTTTCCGTCTAAATTATTCCCACGGAGAACCTGAAGACAAAACCGAATTGTATAGAGATATTAGATCGCTAGAATCTGAAGAAAAAACGACATGCATACTTGCAGATTTACCCGGACCAAAGTTACGTTTAGGAGAATTTACGGGCGTAAAACTTCTGAAAAATGGAGACATGGTAAGACTGCTGTGTGGAAAATATGAGCATGAGGGTGAAGAAATTCCCGTAGAATATGAAGGACTTTCATCCGACCTTAAACCGGGAGATGCAATACTACTTGCCGATGGCATTATACGATTGTCAGTCATTAAAACCGGTGGTGAAACTGGCTCATTCATAGATTGTTTAGTAGAAGACGGTGGACCTGTTACCAGCAGAAAAGGAGTTAATTTACCGGGCACGACAATCGATTTACCTGCCATAGGCGAAAAAGACAAACTTGCTTTAGATCATGCACTAAAATCTGGAGCGGATTGGATTGCTGTATCATATGTAAGAAGCGCAGAGGATTTACGACCTGCAAAAGATGCCATAAAGGCTGCTGGTTTGCACACACCTGTAATAGCCAAAATAGAACATCCTGCTGCTCTTCAGAATCTTCATTCCATACTGGATGTCGCAGATGGTGTAATGGTTGCTAGAGGTGACTTAGGAGTGGAAATTCCACTAGAGCAGGTCCCACTAGCCCAACAAAAAATTATCGATGCAGGCTTGATGAGAGGGATGGTAGTGATTGTAGCAACACAAATGCTCGAATCTATGACTCTAAACCCTAGGCCAACTAGAGCTGAGGTGAGTGATGTTTCAACGGCAATAAGACACGGTGGAACAGCTGTTATGCTATCGGGAGAAACCGCTTCAGGCGACCACCCTGTAAAATCAGTTGAGACAATGGTCAAAATTGCTGAAGCAACTGAAGCAGGGCTTGTTACATCGGGAGGGACACCAGGTGCCTTCTCAAGATTTAGATCAACCAGAGCTGTCGCACACGCAGGGGTTGAATTAACAAAGATATCCGGCGCAAGGCATCTATTCGTAGCTACTCAGCATGGCAATGCTCCACGATTGGTTGCAGGTTACCGCCCAGATTGTGTGGTAACCGCAGTGACTGACAGAATAAGGGCCGCTAGGCGGATGAACCTACTACCAGGAGTACAATCTGTAATTGTTCAAGAAAATGAGAGAGGGTCAAAAACAATGCAAAATGCGATCAATTTGCTTGCTAAGTGTGGGAAAATAAAATCAGGAGAAAGGATCGTAGCAATTTCAGGTTCTCCGCTAGCAATGCGAGGAGCGACAAGTACTGTCAGGTTATACCGACTTGAGTCCGACGGAACGATATCTGGAACAGAATAAAACAAGTTGGGTTTATTCAACGCAAGGTTCAATGGTAAACCGCCTAAAGGCACCGCATGGCTCAGAACTATCTGAACACAATACTTGTCGCGACTGGACTTATTCTTGTTTCGCTCAATCTAGGAATTTCAGCCTATGCTACCGGGCAAGTACCTGCGGCAGTAGAGGATGCTGTGGCCACTAAAGTAAAGGACGATATATGTGAGAATAACCTTTGTACAGAGGTTCGCAGCGATTGGGTAAAGTCTACTTCGCAGAGGGATTTTTATGCGTGGCATATTCTGAATTTGGACGACGTTGAGAATAATAACTCAGACCCTATTTATGAGAGAATAGGACCAATGACTTACGATGTAACTTTGACTAAAGAGGTTGATAATTACGACATAAAAAATGGTCTACTGACCTACAAACAATCTACATCATATGCTTGTTCTGAAGATACCCTAGTTCCATGTTCTACTGAAATCAGCCAACTAAACATTGGATTTATGCCTCAAGTAATAGGTGCTACGGGTACTGCAATCAATGCTGTGATGGATATTACAAAGACTGGATTTGTTAAAGGGGTATTGGATATTCACATGAAACAGGTGTCAGCAGCTATCGGTGTGGCCACTGAAATAAAAGATGAGCACATGGTTAATCTCGCCTCTGTGGAAGGTTCAGGTAGTATGTACATCATCGATACAAGTCTATACAATTCTGCTGAGTCTTATTTCTTAGACGGAATGTTCGAGGCGTTTGACGAAGCGTACGGAGACGCATTTTTGGATGATGAAAATAAGACATATTTGGGAGAAGGTGGAGTCGAGCCCAAGTGGGTCGATGGGACATGGAATGATGATGGTGACGGAATACTCGAAAATGACGAGTTTTGGTACTATGACAACAATGGTAACCTCGTGGGTGACCTAAATGAGAACGGAATTATTGACAATGAGTCTAGTAGTTTTATCTCGAACATAGATTTGAATTATGCATTCTACAACGCAGTCGGACCTGATGGAGAAAACCTCTCGCTTATCAATTACATGGGCCCTCTTGTATATGCCGCAATGGGTGAGCCTGAATCACTTGAAGATATACAACAAAATCCAGACAATTCTGTTACTCTTAAAAGAGCGGATTTGTGGAATTTTGCGCACCCTACCGATCTAAACATAACACTAGCAAGAGATTGGACGCTGTATGGTGGATTGGGTAAACTGATGCTGGACTATGGCGCTGGTAATGACGATTATCTTTCAGACTACTCTGAGGATGGAGTTAATCTTAGTGAGCGTGTTGAACGAATGTTTGGAATTGAGATGGAAGACAGTGTGGCTTCAACAGTCCTTTCCCTAGGTAACGGTACCGATGAGCCTCTAGGAATTTTGGCAGTAAGTGACTCTGGTATGTCCTTCGGCCTTTCTGAATTCCTAGAGATGGAGTTGCAGGATGCGATCGATACTTTCGGAATTACGGCATATCAACATCAAGTTCTCAAAAGTTATTGCAATGATTGGATAAATGACATCACACACCTACCTCTTATTTTGGTAGATGGGGAGGGTTACCTATCGGCTTCAGAGTTCGTAAATCAATCGTTTGGAGCGAAAAATCCAATCGATGACAGTTACACTGATTTTTCGCTTAACTTAGGTGGAGAATGGGGTACAGGGGCTTACGGTTTCCCTGCAGGTAATCCAATAAATCTAACACAAAATCAGAGCGCTGAGATGCTTTATGGAAAATGGGGCCTCACAACTGCTTGGGGTGCGAACATGTTCCTTTACGGTGAATTGAGCGGTCTAACATTACCGATAAACTACACAACAAACACTTCGGCTGAAGCGAAGGAGTGGAACAATAATTCAGTAGCAGAAATCTATGGTATTGATGATGAGGCGGCCGGAGCTGCTAGGCTTTTGATGAGAGAGGTAATCTTTTTGAATTTCGTACCCGAATTCCTTATCGATTCTTTCGGGACCAGCAGATACCTAACACAACCAATGAATAATTGGCTGCTTGGTTGGCATGACCCAGTGAATGCATATCTAGCAACAGACGATTCTGAGAATATGACAGCAGGTTGGGTGAGTTTAGAAGCCAATGAAACATTTTATGGCTCTGATGCTTATGTTGCAGGAGGTATTTCAACAGGAGAACCGACAAAGATTACAATTTGTACAGGTGAAGTGGACACGTGTGACAAAGGAGAGACAGTCAGAGTCGGCGACAGTGAATATGTCAGTTGGCGTAATACTTCGAAAGAAAGAGACACACATAAACTGATTACAGCGGAATTGCAACAAGAGACCACCGGAGGTTTCATCACTGGAGATGGTGATTTAATCGACCTCTCAGGATATGGAACAGCATCTGTTAAGTGCATTGAAGAAGGTACCCTTAAAGGCATACCAGTGGACTTTTGCGAAGCAAGGCTCGAACCACTAAACAGATCGATACAAGCCAGGTTAATCAATAGTGGAAAGTTACTCGATGCAACACCGGGTGCACTTCCTGTTTACTTTGAAAGTAACGTCGAAATCAAAGTCGAAAAATTGAGTGGTGCTATAATTGGCGGAAAATCGGAATCTACTTTTTGGTTAGATAATAGGAATATTACTGAAATGTTTAATGCACCAAATGAAGAAGATTTGCAAGCAGTCTTCATGATAAAAACATCTGCAGAATTAGATGATGAGACTGCTGAAGCGATGAAATCCCAGATTGTGACAAATCAGGAATTCTTCGGATTCTTCACAAATTTAGACCACTGGATTGACTATGT
>CEPA01017224.1_pt1 | contig 20516 bp, 18 predicted proteins | sample 356241 | NCBI WGS metagenome assembly CEPA01 (sample SAMEA2620542, study PRJEB7988) | marine metagenome | biome: marine biome (ENVO:00000447); feature: surface water layer (ENVO:00002042); material: "saline water (ENVO:00002010), including plankton (ENVO:xxxxxxxx)" | depth 5 m
GTTGAGGCCGGTGACAAAACATTTGTTCTCACAACCCTGCAAGATGCAGGAGCCGTAGTTGTGTATGATATTACTGACCCAGAAAATCCTAAATATGATTCTGGAGCTATCACTGAAATGAATGATTATACCAGTGACACTGCAGGAACTAGTGCTGGAGAACCCGAAGGACTTGCCTATAAAAATGGATACGTTCTGGTCTCAAACACCGAAGATCCATCGGTTGCACTTCTCAAGTCCTCTTGGGCTAAGTAAAAGATTAAATTAAATCTTAATTAATAAAAAAGGCTGGATCAATTCCAGCCTTTTTTATTTTATTGTAAATGAAAATGGGAATTTATTTAAATCCCGATATCCGATTCGCTCATATGGATTTATAAAATCTTTTGTATGTTTGAGTATGAAATACCTTGGCTTAAAGAAAGATGGCTAAACTAAAAAAAGTTTCCGCTGAAATTGTTCGTCCATTAAGACATAAAGTTCTACGACCATCACTACCATTTGAATCATCCATCATGGAATTGGACGACCACGATTACACATTTCACTTTTGTGTTGAAGAAGAATCCAGAATTATAAGTGTAGCATCAGTTTATCATGAATCATTTGTTGAATTGCCGAAAAAAGATGCATATCGTTTGCGTGGTATGGCGACAGAACCATCTAAACAAGGCAAGGGATATGGTAAGATGGTTTTGAAGGGTGTAATAGATTATTTAACCAAAGAAACTCAGTCAGAAATTTTATGGTGCAATGCAAGAACGACAGCGTTTGAGTTCTATGAAAAAATGGGATTTACCATTGTGGGTGATGAATTTGATATTCCAAACTTGGGCCCACATAAAAAAGGATTTATTAATTTATGAAACACCTCTGGTTAAAATAAAGGATAAAGCTGAAAGGGTTTATGGATATCAAAACGAGGAATTAAATCAGAGTGCCTTTCTGAATGTTAACTCTACATTGTCCTGCATATTAAAATCTACACATCATCTTAATTTTGACTTTAGATAGTTTCTTTTTTCATCCAAAGTCCATCCGTCAAATTCTACAACTTTATACTCACGCTTGGACCCATGCTTGGAAATACTGCTCCCTAATTTGTAACCTAACATCACACTTCCCCCAAAAGCTATAACTGCGACTTCCTCTGCATTGTCTTGACTATGAAACATCACCTGAGCAAATAATGCAGCAATCGCACCGCAGCCTGCCCCAGCTGCGGTACCAATGATTGTGGCAAACATATTTGGTCTCAATCCATTTTTTTTAAGGCTTTTAATATCTGCAATAGGAATATTTAATGTAGTATTTAAACGTCTATCATAAACTTCTACTTGTACACCGTAAATCACAGAATCCAAAGAAACATCCTGATAATATTGGGATGTCGTTTCAATAGCATATGAATTCTGATTGCCTTTGTCTTGAGCAAAGAGTGAGGTGGTAAGAATAATCGATAGCAGTAGTTTCACAGCTAGAATATAATATGCTTCTAGTGCGCTTTACAGGTTAAAGTGAAACTAGAGTCGATATACTTGAACGATAGAAAAAGAACTAAAGGAGAGTTGTCTGAGGTGGATTTGACTTAGTTTTTTTAAAGTGAGGAAGCTGGGGGTTCAAATCCTTGTTTTGTCACTTTTTCTGTGTTCTTTGCAACTCCATTATCTACGTTTTGCTTGATCAAATATTCTGATGCTGATAGCGCTGCGGTTGCTCCATGACCCATTGATACAATGATTTGTTTGTGAGGAATAGATGAAACATCACCTCCTGCAAATATTCCTTTAACCGACGTTTCGCATCGATCATTAGTAATAATTTCGCCGTACTTATTCAGATCCAATAGGTTTTTAACAAAGTGACTATTAGGTATTAAACCAATCTGAATGAAAATTGCAGAAACGTTTGATGTGTAAACGTCTTGAGTTGATTTATCAATGTACCGAATCCCTGTAACCTTTTTGTTGTCTCCCAAGATTTTTTGGGTTTCAACGTTAAGAATAATTTCAATATTTTTAGTATCACGAGCCTTGTCTCGTAAAATTTTATCCGCTTTAGAAAATGGTAAAAATTCAAGTACCGTAACAGTTTTTGCAATATTTGACAAATCCAGCGCAGCTTCTAAACCAGAGTTTCCAGCTCCTACCACAACAACGTCTTTACCTTTAAAAAAAGGACCATCGCAATGTGGACAATATGCAACTCCCTTGCCCAGATACTCTTTTTCCCCAGGGATATTTAGATTTCTCCATTTGGCACCTGTTGCAATGATCACAGATCGAGACTCCATTTTTTCCCCAGATGAGAGCGTGATGGATTTAATATCTTCACCACCAATCTTTTCTACTTGAACGTGCTCTTTGAGAATAATATCGTATTCCTTAGCATGGTTAAATAAATTTGAAGTTAGCTCTTTACCTGTCGTGTAGGGATTTGAAATAAAATTTTCAATACCGACAGTCTCAGTTAGTTGTCCTCCAAATTTTTCAGATACAATGGACACGTTTAGTCCTTTACGTGCAGCATAAATCGCTGAACTCACGCCAGCAGGTCCACCACCAATCACAACAACATCTTGAATCGGTAATTTTGACTTTTTTGGTTTTGTTCGAATCAAACCTTTTTCAACCAATTTTTTGATGATATTTGCCGTGCTTATCCTGCCACTTGCTACCATTTCGCCTTCAACGAAAACGGACGGAACGCTCTGTACATCGCGCTCTTTAACAAGCTTTGGATATAAATTACCGTCGATAGTGTGATTGGTAATGTTCTTACTGATTAAAGCGAACTGATTAAGGTTTTGTACTACATCTGGACAATTTTCACAGCTCAGACTTACCAGTGTTTCAAAGTTAATATTACGGTCAATTTGTTTGATTTGATCAATTAAGGATTCGTCCAAATTAATTTTAGACCCACCAGCTTGCAACGTTCCAAGTATCAACGAATTAAATTCATGACCTCCTGGTATGCCAGAAAAAAGAATTCCCGTAGGCTGATCATCCGATGCAATCTCAAAGGTGAGGGGAGAGTATTGGTTGTATCTGGTTTTTTCAATGCGCACATCAAGCTTGTCAAAAATACTTGCAATGCCATTTAAAAACGTTAAGAAAGATTCTTTTTTTGGATGATCTTGATCATTAATTAGGAAAGACACATCCTTCTTAATCTTGTCTTTGTAAACCTTTAAGGATTCAAGGAGTTGTGGTGACAGTTCCAATTTATATTTTACCCGTTAAATCCAATGTAGGTACCAACGTTTCTTCGCCTTCACGCCATTTAGCAGGGCAACGCTCATCGGGATTTTCGTATACGTGAATAGCTGCTTTTACTTTTCTGAGTAATTCGTCTGCGTCTCTACCCATACCTTCTGATGTAACTTCGTAGGCTTGCACTGTTCCTTTAGGATCTAGAACAAAAGTAGCGCGTTCTGATCGACCTTCATTAGGACGTAACACCTTAAATTGTTTGGATAACTTGAATTGGTCATCGCTGAGCATTGGAAAACGAACTGTTCCTACAGCTTCTGATTTTTCATGCCATGCTTTGTGAGTCCAGTGACTATCAGTTGATACTGAATAAATTTCAACACCCAATTTCAAAAAGTGATCGTAATTACTCGCAAGGTCTTCAAGTTCTGTTGGACAGACAAATGTGAAATCGGCTGGATAGAAGAAAAATACAGACCACTTACCCATAACATCTTTTTCAGAGACGGTGTAAAAGTCTTCCGCTCCATACCGAAATGCGTTTAATTCGAATGGTTTAATAGTACGATTAATGTGTGACATTTGTGATTACCCCTTATATGTTAATAATTTCTACAGAGATAATATCGCTCTAAACGCTCAAATGCAACCCTTTTTTATTCATTGCCATTTTCTACTTTAATCCATAGTAATTCGCTGTTTCTGAATTGGTACGATATCAAATTAGGGTTGCAGCAGACCACACAATCCCAAACGATTTGATCGGATACATCACTGGTATCAATTTCAATGGTAAAGCTCTCAAAGCAATGATGACAATTTATGGTGAGGTCAATCATGGTTTAGTTTTGGAAAAATTATGTTATGGAAAAAACATCCATTACAAATTTGTATGTTATCGGTTAGCTTGGTAATCAAATACCAACGCCAATACTAATAGCCAACAAATCTGTTTTAGATTTTTCTGGAAAGTAGGATGTGGTAACTGGCCCATCAGCGGGATTGCTAAATTTAATTGAACCATCCTTGCCAGCGTTCAGGTATTCCGCTTCACCTCCAGTGGACCATTTGCATTCAATATTAATCACGGGTTTTTTTCCTTTACCGCTTACAAACGGAATGGGAACTCTCATTCCAATACCATAACCATAATTGAATGCACCATCTTTAAACACATCAGATTTTGCAATATACGGCTCATCAGTATTGTCTCCACCACCTTTCACCTGATCGTCATTTTTTAATGTTGTGCTGGTATTTAAAAATTGATAACCACCAAATCCTTTAATATATAAACTTAAATTTCTTGTAATATATAAGGATGCTTTAACATAAGGATCTAGCATCATTATCTTGGATTCCGTTGTCTCAGTCAGTTTGACGCTATCTGAGAAGTAGCTAAAAGGTATTTTTCGTTCTAATCTACCATAGGTTGCGAAAGCCAAGCTTAATCCAATTGCAAATGGAGAACGACCTAATCGGTAACCCCCATCAATATCCAAACCATAGCCATTATTTGAAACGTGCTTTGAAAAATCACCTTGAGGTTTTGCAATTAATAAGGACAATGAACCGTATATATTGTCATCTAACGGTTTAGTATTTTGTGAAAACGAAAGACTGTATAAACAGCTTAAAATTGTAAAATTAAAAATGAAAGCTCTTGCCATTTAATCATCCAATGATGGTTATTAATTAACACTTTATAATACGTATGTGCGAAGGATTATTTACCATTATTTTTTGTAAATAATTTGTAAAAACCCTGATATGTATGAAATAACATAAACTTTTGTAATTTTTTGTATGAAAAATTTAAGTATCCTATTCATTACTTTATTTTTGGTTTCTTGCGAAGAGGCTGATGAAAACAACACCAAAGATGAAATGGAAGTTCCAGAGACTAGTGGCAACAAGACCGAAGAAGAAATTAACGGATATTTCGGTGTCAAAAATATCTCCCACAGTAAATTGATGGGAAGCGTTTATGGCAACTTGACGCGATTAAGACTTGAATTATATTCTGATGGAGAAAATTTAGATGAGTGTGGGTGTTCTGCTTGCAATAATAATTTTCAATTTGATTTCCGCGAGCTCTACTTCAATCCCAATTCCCGATCAATAAAGTATAAAAAAGAGGGGGATTTAACTTATCAATTTATCACAATACCAAGCGATCGCACGTGCGTAAGATATACTGAGGACTGATTGATTAACCGCTCAACATAATAAAATCAAAATTAATAGTACTCATAAGTTTTATTTTTTTTAGCAGTCTCAATATGTTCATTTAAAAGCGTTTAATTAGATTCTTAATTGTACAGATAATTTTTAGATATCATACTAGCAATAATGCCCACAAGCAGTGCAAAAAGCACAACAATAAACCAATAAAATTTATTGGGGCTGTTTTCCGATTTTATTTTTTGGTGTTCGCTCATATTTATTTTTTTAACTATGTTTTAGAATATTACCAACACTCCATTGAAAATAAGGAACACAGCAGAGTCTCTAAACATCCAATCGTCTCATTTGACATTGAGCGCGTCTGCGATATTGGCTTTCTCCTTTTGCATTCAGATAAGAATGAAATGTAATACTCATAATCGTCATCATTCAGATTGGCGCTATATTCCCAATCTTGCTTTAATTGCAAATATTTAGAATCTGTACAAGGATTTTGTGAAGATTTTGCCAGATCAACGTACGAGTCTGAAGATGTTTTAGATTGACCGAAATTTTTTGATTGAATAGTAAAAAAGAATAACACTAAGCACATCAATTTTCCATACAATCCCATTAATGTATTTCAGTACTTTTATCTACTTCGGAAGATTAGAGGCGCCAGTTTCTTGCCTCCAGATTTTTCCATCCTTAAATCTTAAGAAAGCCAGAACGCCTTGGACGTTGCCATCAGATTTAAACGTCACTACAGCGTGATTCACTCCAATTTCATCGTTTTCATATAAAATTCTATTATTGCTAGTCATAATATCGTCGCTAGCAACCCAATCAATGACATCTTGCTTGCTTAAAATTTTCCCAGCAGAATGAAGTGTAAACTCAAAATCATCATGAAGTAAGTCTTTCATGGCATCTACATCTCTATCATCTATAGCTTGCGACCATTTTTTCAGTATACTCATTTTATGCTCCTGTGTAATTATTACTGATTATCAATTAAAAAATAAATTTCTCAATACCATCAATACTTATGGCTTATAATACTTATTGAAACATTTGATCAAAATCGATCAAGCTTTCTAGTTCGATTCAGTTGCTTTAATATAACTAATGGTATCTTTAAAAGTTTTATCAATGGGGATAGGACTATAACCCAATAAAGTTTTAGCGCGATCAGAATTTATTTTATAATCCAATCCAATTATTGGACGAACTCCTTTTAAGGTTGCATCAAATCTCGCTAGAAATTTTACAATGAAAGCCGGTGGGGTAAATGTTGGAGCATCGTAGCCATTTTCAACAAGCTTTTGAGCCACTTCCTTAGCCCAATACGTATTTTCTGCTACAATAATTCTTTTTCCAATTGAATCATCATTTTCAAGTGCTGCGATATGCATTTTAGCCACATCTCTTACGTCGACCAGTCCAAATTTTAAAGGAGGAGCGACTGGCATTTCCTTCTTTGCCAATGCATTAAATAATTTAAAAGAAGTAGCTTCAAGGTGATTGCCAATACCTGGACCCAAAACCCATGGCGGAAGGATGGTTGTTAGTTTGATTGATTTATTTTCAGCAACAAAATCCCATGCGGCTTTTTCTTTAAGGGTCTTGCTCTTCACGTAGGCATCTAAATGTTTTAAATTTTCATTGGTCCACTTTGTTTCATCAATGTCCTTATCGCCAGGAACCCCCATCCATGTAGCTGCAACTGAAGATATAAGAATGACTCTGTCAATATCATTGGATTTTGCTAGGTTTAAAATTTTAAGAGTTCCCAAAGTGTGAGGTTGAATTTGATCTTCCTCGTTTCCACTAAAATTCATAGGATAGGGACCGGCTAAATGTATGATCGCATCACAGCCCTGAATGGCCTCATTCCACCCCTCATCTTTCAATAAATCTGCCTCAAAAAACGTAACATTCACCTCTTTGTTTAAATATTGATGTAAATCTGACAATATTGATTCTGACTTATTTATATCTCTAATGGTTGCAACAACATCGTACTCTTTTTCAACAAGCTGGGCAATACAATGTTTACCAATGTATGAGGTTCCACCAGTAACTAATATTTTTTTCATGACTTATTTCCTTTATAAACTATTGTTTATTTAATCTAAAATAAGATAACGTAGCTACGACTGTAATTGCAATGCAGGGAAAAAAATTTAAATAACCCTGAAAAAACAAAAACCAAAAATAGAGCGCAATTGGAGTAGAGATTGCGAACATATATTTTTTTAAAAATTCCATTTTGCGTTATAAGTTTGTAGCACAAATTAATAACAGTAAATCAAAAACTTTATAGTTTTTAACAACTTAGAACAATGAAACCGTGACACTCTTTTCTTCATTCACTCCCTTAAAACTGCGAATTTATATATTATGATATGGTCAAAAATCATCCAGCCAAGATTAATTTCTTTGGGCTGCACCTCCAAACCCATTAGAAAACAAAGGAGTAAGGTTGTGCCTCAAGCTGAAGGAAGAGTTTTAGAGATTGGTTTTGGATCTGGTCATAATCTCCCATTTTACAATGATAAGAAAATTACAAATTTAATTGGTTTAGAGCCTTCTGTCTCCATGCAAAAATTGTCAAAGAAAAGATTAAATGATTCAAAAGTTAATTTTGAATTTTTAACTGCCAGCGCTGAAGAAATACCTATCAAAACAAATTCTATAGACACTGTTGTTTGCACCTATACTCTATGTTCAATTCCTAATCCCGATATTGCATTAAGTGAAATTAGCAGGGTCTTAAAAAAAGATGGCAAATTTCTTTTTACTGAACATTCAAAATCACCTGATGTTAAAGTAAGTAAGTTTCAAAAAAGATTAGCACCCATTTGGAAAATTTTAGGCGACGGATGTCACCTGACACGAGACATACGAGGTATTCTTTCTGACTCTGGTTTTAATATTGATAGTACTGAAGACATGTATATTCCTGGTACACCTAAATTCATTGGGTATCACGTATGGGGTTTAATTAGAAAATAATTTATTTTATACAGTAATTTGGTATTATGAAACGTTCTTGGATCACACTCTTTGTATTAATTTTTTCATCTTTCTTTGCATCTCAAGTTCAATCTTCGTTTGGAAAAGTAAGCGTTCAATCCATCAAAATTCCAACGCAAAACGGTCAGTGGTTGGTAGCCGATTTATTTAAACCCATTACTGCAACCTCAAAAAATCCAGCGCCCGCAGTAATTGTTGTTCCAGGGTTTCAAAGGTCTAAAGAGACTTTGTCAAATGTTTCAATAGAATTATCTCGCCGTGGAATAGTTGTGTTTAATATTGATCCTTACGCACAAGGAGGTTCAAGTTCATCATTTAGTAGAAGAGCTGCAACAACGGAAGGATATGGTATGTTTGCGCTCGTTGAATATCTGTATAATACTTCTAATATTAATTATGTAGATAAAAATCTAATTGGTTCATTTGGTCATTCAGCTGGTGGCTTAGCTGCAATTCGTGGAGCACAATATTTTGGCAAACGATCCAAAAAACTTTCCAAGGATAGTGAATTGCATTCAGTATTTGTCTCTGGCATGGTGCGCATGGGCTTTAAAGAAAAAGACATTAAACACATCGAGTCAAATGTTGGATTGAGTTATGCTTTGTATGATGAAGGATCATGGCAAAATGAACTCAAGAACGGTGATATGACCAGAGCGCCTGAAGCGCTTAATCTTGTAAGGCACCAAGTAGCAGATTCCTCAATTAGTAAAATTGAAATCGATAGTTTTTATGGTAAGCTAAAAGATAGAAACTTGACTGTAGTTCATAACGAAAAGGTTTTGCATCCGATGCAGCCTTATTTGTTTGAGCCGATGAAAAATCAAATCGATTTTTTTCTGAAAACGTTCAATATTGATCAGTCAATCGTAGCTACAAATCAAGTATGGCACTGGAAAGAGTTTTTCACATTAATAGCATTGGTGTGCAGCTTTCTTTTAATCGTTCCATTTGCCAAATTTTTAATTCAGCTTCCATACTTTAGATCATTATCAAACCCAATTCCAACCCCAATTCCAAAACCCTCTGGTCAGGGTAAAGTAATTTTCTGGGCTACGATCGCTTTGAGCACTCTGATTGCATGCGTTTCATTTATTCCCATGTCAGAATTATCAAAAACATTGTTTCTTGATGCGAGCACTCGAAGACAAACTTGGTTTTTCCCCCAGCGAATGAACAACGCAATAATGCTTTGGGCAATAGTAAACGGTTCAATTGGTCTGATATTATTTTACTTGAATTATTATTTTTTTGGTAAAAAAAGTAACATAAAACCTAAAATGTGGGGAATCGATATATCAAAGTATGACCTCCTAAAGACTTTCGCATTAGGCGCTGTCATCTTTGCGGGATATTTCATTTTATTGAATGTAGTATATTATCTGTTTCATGTTGACTATCGATTTGGTTTTATTGGAGCACGTACGTTTAGACCCATCACACTGCTTTTAATTCCAATGTACATGCCTTTATTTTTTATCTTTTTTTTATCAAACTCTTTGAGAGTTAATGGTGCGATGCGTTTTGAAGGCACCAGCGAAATCAAAAACCTATTTTTTAATTCGCTAATTACCGCCTCAGGTTTAATCCTCATTTTGATTGTTCAATATTCTTGCCTCTGGTTAACGGGCACCGTTTTTTGGAAAGAAGGTTGGTTGTATGTTAATCAGCTTTATGCGGTAGTTCCGATCATGCTGGCACTACCATTTTTTCAAAGAAAATTCTTTAATATGACTGGTAAGACCTACCTCGGTCCCATAGCAATGACATTAATATTTATTATGATTCTTCTTTCAAACACCGTGAGTTATTATCCAATTTAATGTTCTGAAAAAGATTAGTCATTTCAAATTGACAATGAAATGCTTAACTATATGAAAATTAAAATTACCAATAAGATAAGCAGCAAAAGTATTAATACTGGAACCAAAAGGAGCATCTTTGAAAGTTGAAGTTGTGTTTTTTAGTTTGAAAAGAGCAAAACTCTTAACGGTGAATAGATAGCAAGAACAAATCCAAAGAACCCGAAGTATTTAGCTAGATTATCCTCTTCAAGTAGAATTTCTAAAACAACTCCAAGGAGAAACGCAACTAAGGTGTAGCGAGAAATATTGTAGAAGGCTGATTGAATAAATTCTTCCATATTCAAATCTAGTGGTTCTGAATTTTTTATAATACTTAAAAATCCGCACTATTTGTAAGCTTTATTATTCTTGATAATCGCTTAGCTCTCTTGCAGATGGATCATTCGTATCTGTCCAACGTGGCATCCAAAAGAAAGGAATTAATTTTTCGTGATTACTAAAGGTGGATTCGAAAATTTTTCTATAAAAATAACTTTCTTTCGAAATTGGTGGGCAATGCTTGTAGCTCTTTTGGTTTTTTTCAAATTCTGCGTCACTTACTTTTAAATCAATGTAATGTTGCAATACCTTATGCCATGAATTCTTTTGAGAACTTACTCCATCCGAAAAAGCGCACTTTTTTCTCCACAGAACATCTTGAGGAATCAATTCTAAATCATGAAAGGATTTTCTTAATAAAAATTTCTCAATCCTATCTTTGTTGTTAAATACTTTTAATTCTGGGGGGATTGAGAGATAGAATTCGACAAAAGTTTTATCTAAGAATGGAGTTCTTGCCTCAAGACCATTCGAGCTTATACTTCTGTCAGAACGAAGCACATCAAATAAATATATTTGATTTAGTAATCTCAGAGTTTCCTCTTGAAATATTTCAGGAGTGGGTGCATTCATCATATAAAGGTAGCCTCCGCATACTTCATCGCTACCATCTCCATTAAAGATTACTTTACAATCGCTATTTTCTTTGATATATCTGGATACAAGGTAATTGCCAATGCTAGCGCGAATGGTAGTTATGTCAAAGGATTCAATGTTGTATATCACTGTTTCAATTGCCCCTAAAAATTCACTTTCCTTTATTTCAATCTGCGCGTGATCGGTTTCAATGAAGTCTGCAACAGTTTTAGCATATTCAAGGTCTATACTGCCCTTCATACCGATTGAAAATGTTTTCAACTTTTTGTCGCTAAAAGAGTTTGCAATCGCAGCAATAAGACTCGAGTCGAGCCCCCCAGAAACAAGAGCGCCAATTTCTCTTTCAGACATCATTCTTTTTTCTACAGAACTGAACAAGAGATTTTTAATTTGAGCTAAGACATTTACTTCATCGGTTTTTTTAAGTTGATCTTTAGCGTTCGTGTAATATGTAACAAAGTCATTTGTTGACGAACTCCAAATGCTTCCGGGAGGAAATGGAATTATGTCGTCACAAAAATCAATTAGGGCCTTCGCTTCAGACGCAATTGCTACGTTTTTTGTTCTGGTTGTACCAAAAAAACCTGGCCTAACACCAAAAGGGTCTCTAGCGGAAAAGGTGATACCCTTTTTTTTATCATAAAGAACAAACATAAACACACCATCTAAGCACTTTACGGTTTTTTCAATTCCAAATTTTTCAAATAAATGAAGGATGATCTCAGTATCTGAACCCGATGACAATTTTACATTGTGTTCTCGCGCTAGTTTTTTATAATTATAGATTTCGCCATTGCAAACAATTGTTAAATGAGGATAGTCTTTTATGGTCATGGGCTGATTGCCAGATTCTTGATTTCCGATAATAGATAATCTGTGAAAATCAAAAAAATTTCGCGAATCGATTTGACTGGATTTCGAGTTATCTGGACCCCGATAACTAATTTTTTTTGAGGCCTTTTTTAATTCCTCCTCAGAAATCAAATCACCTTTGTAATAAAATATTCCACACATAAGAAATTATTGTTTGAAAAATAAAACATAAATAATTAACTTAAAATATTAATTATACAAAAATAAATAAAGTATAATAATAATATAACCTAAAAAATTAAGTTATAAGAGTATTTTATCATGACCGAATCAATTCCTTCAAATCTCGTACTTTTTACAGCAAACAACACCTGGATGCTGGTATCTACGATTTTAGTTTTCATAATGCACCTTGGCTTTGCATCTCTTGAGGTAGGGCTCACTAGAGCAAAAAATACTGTAAACATATTATTTAAAAATGTCTCTATCCTTTCCATTGGAATTATAACTTATGCATTGTGTGGGTTTAATTTGATGTATCCTGGAGAGTTCAGCTTTGGAAGCTTCGTCGGGTTTGGGGGGTTTGGTATTAATCAACCTGAAGGTGCCGCAGGTTTGGTAGCATATGCTGATGGAGCTTACACTTACTTCACAGATTTTATTTTCCAAGCTATGTTTGCGGCAACTGCTGCTACTATTGTGTCGGGTGCAGTGGCTGAACGAATAAAGCTTAGCAGTTTTTTAATTTTTTCACTCATCTATGTAGCAATTATTTACCCCATCGCAGGTTCGTGGGATTGGGGAAAAGGATGGCTTGATCAGATGGGTTTTTATGATTTTGCTGGCTCAACTTTAGTCCACAGCGTTGGAGGTTGGGCTGCGCTAGTTGGAGCCTATATTTTAGGTCCCAGAATAGGTAAATACAGTAAAAAAGGCATCATCCCCATAATGGGTCATAGCATGCCTCTCGCATCTATTGGAGTGTTTCTTTTGTGGTTTGGTTGGTATGGATTTAATGGTGGATCTGTTCTATCTGCAGACCCCGGACCCGTATCTTTTGTTTTTGTTACAACAACACTTTCGGCCGCAGCAGGGGTGATGGGCGCTATGACCTTGTCTTGGTCTCTGTCAAAAAAACCGGATCTTTCAATGGTCTTAAATGGCTCACTTGCAGGACTAGTCGGCATCACTGCAGGGGCCGATGTGATCTCTCCAATGAATGCTTTGATTGTAGGCTACATAGCAGGTCTATTGGTGGTCTCCTCTGTTTTGTTTTTTGATAGGCTAAGAATTGACGATCCAGTTGGAGCCATTTCTGTGCATTTAACCTGTGGAATTTGGGGCACGTTAGCTGTTGGTATTTTTAGCAGTGACCATAGCCTTTTCACGCAATTTGTTGGTGTAATGTCTTATGGATTGTTTTGCGCTTTCTCTTCACTGGTAATCTTTTTATCAATTAAGAAACTCTTCGGTTTGAGAGTCAGCGAAGAAGAAGAGATTTCGGGATTGGACCTAGGAGAACACGATATGGAAGCCTACTCTGGTTTTCAAATATTTACAGTTGAATAATCGATTGAGGAAACTATGAAATTAATTATTGCAATAATTCAACCAGAAGAATTGCCCGAGATAAAAGAAGAATTGATCAAAAGAAAGATTTATAAATTTACCGTAACAAATGCCAAAGGGCAGGGCAAAGAAATCCCTGTTAAAGAAGTTTACAGAGGCCTTTCGCATGAAGTTACGTTGCTAAACAAAGTAAGGTTAGAAATTGCACTCAATGATGAATTTGTTAATGATGCAATCGATGCGATCACTACAGTAGCTAAAAAGGACGTAGATAAGGGCCGCGGAAAAATATTTATTTTACCAATCGAAGAGTGTATCAGAATAAGGACAGGAGAAAAAGGATCTGAAGCGATTGGCTAGTAGCGAAAAAAATTTTATTATTTAAAATTAAGTGAGCGCGAAGCATACATATTGCAAATGAGATTAAATCTCATTAATTTTATACCAATATTTTTTGAGTATAATTGCAATGAAGTTAAAAAAGAAGTGCTGTAATAAATTTTTGAAAAAAGGCAAAAAAAAGGCGTGTAAAAAGTGTCCATTAATTTTCAGGGTAAATTGCAATGAAATTACTTAAAACAAATCAGAATAAGCCTGAACGAGTATTAAGATTTATATTGGCTGTTTTGTTGATTCCGACTCCATTTATTTTTGAAGCAACAGCGTACACTTATGTTCTTTGTGCGGTTGGGGGGATACTTCTGTTTAATGCGCTCGTTGGTGTATGCGTCATTTATGGAATATTTGGTGTCAATACCTGTGAAAACAGCTAAGCTTTTGACACAAGCTTGAATTCAAATTAAAATAAATTTTTTTTGCTTCCCTTTTACCTTTATCCCATTAAGCTAAATTAGTGAAATAATTGGTATTAAATTAATTGCAAGCTAAAACATTTGTTTTTATGCTTATAAATATTAATATTGATTTCTTAAAATCGTTCAAAACGCTCAATAATTGTGAAAAAACTATATTACATTCTATTATCCGTTTTCATGGGTTGCTCATCAAATGCACCTCCAAAACTTTCGTTGCCTCAGGAAGTACCAACCAATTGGACTACATCAATATTAGACACCAGTTCTTTTACTACTAAATGGTGGCACGTTTTTAACGATACGACGTTTAACAATCACTACAACGAATTCAAGGTGTTAAGTCCGGACTTAAAATCGGTCTCAAAGCAATTGGAGTCATCAAGTTTGCTGGCAAAGATCAATGGAGCTATTCTTTCACCTAGTGTTAATGTGGGGGTTGATGGAAGCCAGAGAAAGCAAAATTTGTCAGCATTTGGATTTTCACCAAGTGCTCTAGGTATTGGTAGTCAAGGCCAAGATTCCACAAGCACTGGATCGGTTGTGAGTTTCGAGTCAAGCAACTTCAATGCAAATATTGTAATGCAGTGGGAAATTGATATTTGGGGAAAATTAAGAAATCAACGCAAAGCGGCTTATAAAAACTACGAAGCATCCTACAATGAGCTTAGCTATTTACAATTCTCGCTTGGTACTCGATTTGCTTCAAATTATTACGATGCGGTTGAAGCAAGAATGCAGTTGTTATTATCAGAGGAAATATTTTTATCGCTTCAAGAAGTACGCGATGTAGTTTCGCAGCGATATGAGCGTGGTTTGACCTCGAGTCTTGATCTTCGCCTGGCTGAATCTGCTCTAGCTAACAGTGAATTGCAGAAAATTAACCGTTCCATCCAATCTGTAAATTTACTTAGAAACCTTGAAACGCTCTTAGGAAAGTATCCATCGTCTTCCTTAAAGATTAGTACGGCTCTTCCACTGACAATTCCTGCAGTTCCAGCTGGAATTCCCTCCGAACTAATTGAAAGAAGACCCGATGTTCAAGCAGCGATTAATAAAATAGAAGCTGCTAGTTATGAACATGTACAGTCAAAAAGAAATCTTTTTCCTTCTTTTTCCTTAACCGCTAGAGGAGGTACATCAGCTTCAGATCTAAACGATATTTTAAACGGTGACTATTCTGTTTGGAATTTTGGAGCAAACATCACAGCACCATTATTTCAAAGCGGTCGACTTCGTAACAACGTAAAACTAAAAGACAGTCAATTGACAATTTCTGAGATTGAGGCAGCAAAAATAATGGTCCGAGCTTTTTCTGAGGTGGAACAAGCCCTGTACATTCAAAATGCAATTAGGGATCAATTAAGAGCAGTATCTACAGCAGAACAGCAAGCACAGGCAGCATACCTTTTGGCTTTTGATCGATATCAAAAAGGATTGGTTGATTTAATCACCGTTCTCAATAGTCAGAATCAATGGAGAAACACTCAGTCTCTCCAAATTTCTTTTCAAAAAAATCAAATATCATCCTACATTAATCTTCTCCTAGCCCTTGGAGGTAATTTTTAATCATTTGAGAGTTCTATGAAAAAACTAATTAAAACCTACACCGCAACCTCAATCATTGTTTTGAGCTTTGGAATAACTATTATAATGATTTTTGCTAAGCCAACGCCAAAGCCAGTGCAGGTAAAATTTGTTCCGCCTATGGTTGAAACCATTGATGCGGTTCCACAAACCTACAAGGTGAAGATAAGTTCACAGGGAACCGTAGCGCCTCAAAAAGAAATAACACTCACTTCTGAAATTTCGGGTAAAATTGATTATGTTTCTCCAAAAATTCAAAGCGGCGCCTCTTTTAAGTTTGGAGATACTCTCGTTGTGCTTGACCAAAGAGATTTTGAATTAGCATTAATTGCGGCACAATCATCAATGTATCAAGCTCAAGTCATTTACGAACGAGAACTGGCTGAATCTGAAATTGCAAAAAAAGAATGGAGTGCAATTAACGGAGGTAATGCCTCAAACCTTGCTCTAAGAAAGCCCCAGCTTGATCAAGCAAAAGCAACTCTTGCGGCTGCTGAGGCTAATTATAACAGAGCTTTGCTTAATGTTGAGAGAACCTACATTATAGCACCATTCAATGGAAGAGTCAGGAGCGAATTTGTAGATGTAGGTATGGTAGTAGCTCCTGGAATTCCTCTTGCACAAATTTATGCGTTAGATATGGCTCAAATTTCTCTTCCAATAGCTGAAAGCGATATCAAGTTTCTTTCAATACCCCTCGATGGCAGTGTAATTCCTCCAGCGAGACAGCCAGCCGTAAGATTAATCTCAAATTTTGCAGGCATTAATCAACAGTGGAATGGTAAGATTCTCAGGTCTGCTGCTGAAATTGATTCTCGCACTAGGATGCTTTCTGTGATCGGACAAATACCAGCAAATCAATCAAATGATTCTGCTTTTCCGCTGAAAGTTGGGATGTTTGTAAATGCCACCATCCAAGGTAAGGTCTTTAACAATATTTACGTTGTTCCAAGGGAGAAAGTCAGAGACAATTTAGTCTGGGTGCTTAATCAAGAAGGGTTGTTAAGCAAACGAAACGTTCAAGTGTTGCGTTATGAAAAAGATAAAGCACTAATTTCAAAAGGGTTTGTAGATGGTGATAAAATTTTGCTCACCAGGCTCGATGTACTTGTTGAAGGAATGAAGCTACAACAAAAGGGCAACTAACTAATGGAGAGAGTAATCAAGTGGTTCATATCAAATACCGTTGCAGCCAATATGCTTATGTTCATCATACTAGTTGCCGGCGCTCTCACGCTTCCTCGTTTGAAAATGGAGGTTTTCCCGGACCTAGCCATTGATGCAGTCACGGTCAGCGTTCCATATCCAGGATCATCTCCCAGTGACGTTGAAGAGGGTATATGTTTTTTAATTGAAGAAAATTTGCAAGGGCTTAAAGGAATTAAGCGGATAACTTCTTTGGCCTCAGAAAATTTAGGAATTACTACAGTTGAAATATTACCCGGCGAAGATATAAACCAGATTCAGGATAAAATTAAATCTCGAATCGATGCCATTGACAATTTTCCTGTTGATGCTGAAAAACCAATCATTCAAAATATTACTCAAACTTCAGACGTAATTACCGTAGCTATTTCTGGAGATATTGATGAAGAGAGTCTGGTATCAATTTCAGATAGAATTAAAGATGAGATTGATGGTCTACCAGAAATATCCTTGACTCAAATCATTGGTAAAAAGCCTAGAGAGATTTCCATTGAGATATCAGAAGAATCCTTACAAAAGCATAGAATTACCTTTCAGCAAATTGCGCAATCAATAAATCAAAACTCTTTAGATACTCCTGGAGGTGCAATTGAAACTGGTTATGGTGAAATTTTAATACGCTCGAAAGGCCAAGAATATGATGTCGATGGCTTTGCATCTATTCCAATAGTATCACGTTCAGATGGATCCAATTTATTTCTTGGGGACATTGCTAAAATTTCAGATGGCTTTGCAGATGTGGATCTTTTTCAAAGCTTTAACGGAAAACCTTCAATTTTGATCAGAGTATTTAGGGTTGGAGATCAAAGCGCTCTTGAGGTCGCAAGCACTATCAAATCGTATGTAGAAACAACCGCATCAACATTACCTGCAGGAGTTGAAATTGGAACTTTCAGTGATGAATCTGTTTTATTGAAAGGAAGAATTGATCTTTTAACCAAAAATGCATATCTCGGCTTAACCTTAGTTGTGTTGGTTTTAGCAATTTTTTTAAAACCCAAGCTTGCTTTTTGGGTGTCTCTTGGAATTCCAATATCTTTTATGGGTGGATTCCTTTTAATGCCTGCAGCTGATCTATCAATTAACATGTTATCATTGTTCACATTTATACTTGTACTTGGTATTGTTGTTGATGATGCTATAATTGTAGGTGAAAATGTTTTCTTATGGAGAGAAAGAGGATTGCCCCCTGAAGAAGCTGCCTTAAAGGGTGCTAGTCAGGTAGCAATACCTGTAACATTTGCTGTTCTTACAACAATGGCAACTTTTTCTCCTATGCTTACAGTGAGTGGTAATCTTGGTCAGGTGTGGAGGATTATTCCATTGGTCACTATAATTGTTCTTATTTTCTCATTAATCGAGTCATTAACGATTTTACCAGCGCACCTAGGTCACATTTCATTGGATAAAAAAAGTAAGTCATCATGGACAAAGAGATTTGGAAAAAAATGGGAAACCTTTCAGGATAAAGTTAAAAATAATTTGCAGTCTTTTGTGATGAATCGGTATAGACCGTTCTTAAAATCTTCATTAAAGCATTATAAGGTAACCTTAGCGTCCTCAATTGGAATATTCATTTTAACCATAGGTCTCTTGGCTGGAGGATGGATGAAATTTATTTTTTTTCCACCTCTTGAGGCGGATCTTGTGAATGCAACCGTTGTCTTTCCTGAAGGCTCACCAATTTCGCAATCTCAAAACGCTGTTAAGACATTGCATAGATCCGCTGAAAAATTACGGGCCGAATTAAAAGAAGAATATCCTGGTGAAGTTATCTTTGCTAACGTGATTGCTACTGCTGGTGATCAGCCAATCAAAAAAGAAGCCGCTCAAGATTCGCCTGGAGGTTCTAGTTCCTCCTCAGATGGATCTCACCTCGCAGAATATGCAATCGAACTCTCTCCTGGTGAGGTAAGACCTATTAGCGCTGTAGAAATTGCACAACGCTGGCGTGAAATGACCGATCCTATTTTTGGAGCAAAAGAAATGGTCTTTACTACAGATCTTTTCTCAGCAGGCGATGCCATAAATTTGCAGTTAACTAGTAGAAGTTTGAGCGATTTGAATTCAGCCAGCACTTTGCTTAAAGAAAGACTATCTAGATATCCTGGTGTTATTGACATTAAAGATTCCTTTGCAGTGGGTAAAGAAGAAATATCAATTAAGCCTTTGCAAAGCGCAGCCAATTATGGTATTTCTATGATTGATATTGCCTCTCAAGTACGGCAAGCATTTTATGGTCTAGAGGTGCAGAACTTTCAGCGTGGCAGAGATGAAGTGAAGGTATTTATTCGTTATCCGGATGAAGAGAGAAAAACTATTGAAAATCTTGAATCAATGTACATTCGTACTCAAAGCGGGTCTGAGATTCCACTCAGGCAGCTTGCAACTCTTGAATTTTCAAAAGGCTTTTCAAACATAAGAAGGGTAGATAGAAACCGAGCAATAAACGTTACAGCCAATGTTGATATTTCAAAAATTACCTCAAATGAAGTTCTAAGTTCTATACAGCAAAGCGACCTTCCTCAGATTTTAGAAGAATATCCTAGCGTAAACTATTCTCTTGAGGGTGAGCAAAGAGAGCAAAACGAAAGTTTGGGTTCAATCTTTAAGAACTTTTTCATTGCAATGATTGTTGTTTATACACTTCTTGCAATACCATTTAAATCGTATTTGCAACCCTTAATTGTTATGGGAGCAATACCTTTTGGACTTACCGGCGCTGTTATTGGTCATATCATCATGGGTCAAAATTTGACAATTTTATCACTGATCGGAATTGTTGCTTTAGCGGGAGTAGTAGTGAATGACGCGTTAGTACTTGTTGATTTTATCAATAGGTATAGGCTTGATGGTCACTCAGTTAAAGAGGCAATTTTAGAAGCAGGACCGAGAAGATTCAGGCCAATCCTTCTTACATCCTTGACAACCTTTTTTGGACTTCTGCCTCTCTTAGTTGAAAAAAGTGTACAGGCAAAATTTTTAATACCAATGGCTATATCTTTGGCATTTGGAGTTTTATTTGCAACACTAATAACGCTTGTTTTTGTTCCATCGGCTTATCTGTTCGTTGAAAAGTTGAAAAACAAAATTTCAATTAAACAAAATGCTGTAGCCACTGAATTGAGCTAAAACTTATCTATTTTAGAAATAGGAATCCATTTTGACGCAACCGCAGTCTCTGAGCTTACCTCCGTCCAGGCAAAGAGTATTTGATCGTTTATTATTTCCATTTGAGGATACCCTGATATTCTTCCCTTAGCAATTTTAGCAACCACTATTTCTTTATTGATAGTTGCGTCATTTTTTACTTTTCTAACAACAATGTT
>CEPA01013654.1_pt1 | contig 20477 bp, 24 predicted proteins | sample 356241 | NCBI WGS metagenome assembly CEPA01 (sample SAMEA2620542, study PRJEB7988) | marine metagenome | biome: marine biome (ENVO:00000447); feature: surface water layer (ENVO:00002042); material: "saline water (ENVO:00002010), including plankton (ENVO:xxxxxxxx)" | depth 5 m
AAGGTTTAAAACGGACCCGGCCAATCCGGCATCCTATAATATATATAATTACTTTTTTTCAAATTTAAACGGTTAACGTTAAATTTTTTTTTACTTTGATCCGTTTCCTATATTATACTTCGGACAAAGTTGCCATTTGTTTTTATCTTTGAAAGAAATTATCTTAATCTGCCTGAGTGGAGCTAGAGGTTCTAGCTTCTTATTAGTATCTACTGTTAATAGACCCCAATCACTCATAAGCGTGGCGATTGTATTTCTACGAGCTATATCATTTTCTTCTAAATTAGATTTCTTACCATCTAATAGAAATAATTCTTTAAAATGTACTATGAAATATCTACCTTGTTTATGCAAGATATGACAGGACTGATATAGTTTGTTATCTTTGCGTGATGCTACGCCTATTCGAGTAAGTGTTTCTTTGATCTTTAAAAAATCATCTGGCTCGTTCAATGTTACTTCTAGCATGTTGCTAGAATCCCATTCTATAATGTTATTTTCTTCCACCTTTAGCCACCTTGTTTCTCAATTCATTTAACTGATCAGCTGTGAATAAGTTTAAAACTTGGCGGGCTTTTTCATTATTATACCCATAATAAGCCTTGATTGTTTCCACGTCACTGATAGTTTCAGGTTTAAACCATTTTGAAAACCTTTTACGCTTTCTAATTATATTTATAAGAAAATCGAATTGGAGGCGATTATCAGTATGAGCATATCTGTTCATTTCATTTGCTGCAAGTACAGTGTCTCCAAAGTAAGATAAAGACCGATTGACCATAAAAGGATTGTACGCTTTTTCAGCTACATCATCTATCATAATATCTTTTTTTGTTGAGTTAACTGCATTTACATATTCAAAGGGATTCATTGCGTTTCTCTATCATTATTTGTAGTTCATTCACTAGTGGAACTATAGTAGCGTCCCACCATGTTATAAAAGCTTGATAATTATTATCGAAGTAAGATTCTTCAATAAATTTTTCTATCTCAGTACATTCAAAAGCAAGTGATGGTTGAATCATTCCATAAGCAGAAAGTATTTCACACATTGCGAGTTGATGAACAAACTGATTTAACATATCCATTTCAACCATTTAATATTATTATAATCCTTTTTGCTAAATTTGTAAACCATTTTTTATCATGGCCTTTAGTTGTTTCTGCTGCTGTGCCTATTCTTATACCACTTGTTTCTATAAAATTACGTGGATCGTTAGGTACACCATTTTTGTTAACTGTTATTCCATTTTCTTCTAACTTATCAGCAGCTTCTCTACCGCTAATTTTACTCTTGCTTAAATCAATTAATATGATATGACTATCAGTACCGCCTGTTAATACTGGTAATCCATTTTCTTCAAATGTTTGTGCCATGGCTTTAGCATTATCAATAACGTTTTTTGAATAAACTTTAAAAGAATCCTCAAGAGCTTCTAAATAACACTGCGCTTTAGCTGCTATGATATTCATTAAAGGACCACCTTGAGTACCAGGGAATATTGAACTGTTTATTTTTTTCGAATAATTTGGATTATTCCACAATATCATTCCACCACGTGGACCTCTTAATGTTTTATGAGTAGTACTTGTCACAACATCAGCATAAGGCAAAGGTGAATCATAAACTTTACCAGCAACCAATCCAGAATAATGTGCCATGTCTGCTACTAAGAAAGCTCCTACACCATCTGCAATATCTTTGAACGCTTTCCAATCTATCTGTCTAGGATATGCACTTGCACCTGCTACAATTACGTTTGGTCTACTTACTTTTGCCAAAGCACGAATCTCTTCATAGTTTAACAAACCATCTTCATCTACACCATAAGTTACCGAATTGTAAACTTTACCACTTAGTGTCGGAGGAGCGCCATGAGATAAGTGTCCACCACTCGCCAAATCCATTCCCATAATAACATCGCCCGGTTTCATAAGAGCTTGATATACTGCTGTGTTTGCGTTTACGCCTGAGTGTGGTTGTACGTTTGCAAATTTACATTCATATAAAGAAGTTACAGCCTCAGTTGCAAGATCTTCAATCTCATCCATATATTTACAACCATTATAATATCTTTTACCTGAGTATCCTTCTGCGTACTTATTTGTAAAAACACTGCCACATAAATCCATTACAGCTTGACTAGCGAAATTTTCACTAGCAATTAGTTCAATCGTAGTGTTTTGTCTATTGATTTCTTTATCTAAAATTTTTTTAACTTTTGAATATACCATTTGTAATCTTTTCTGCTAATGCCATTCCCATGGTCCAGCCTAAATGTCCAGCACCACTATTAATCCACAATCCTTTTACTTTAGTAATTATAGGTAACATGTCTGGAGTCATAGGTCTTAAACAGGCCCATCTTTTATAATTTTCACTATCTATAAATGTATTATTATGTACCCAATCAACTAAAGGTTTGATTCTGTCTTGTCTTACACTGTGATTCCAACCAGCAAGTTCAGCAGTCCCTGCTACTCTAAAAGTTAGATTACTAAATGGCGATGCCACTATCTTAGCATCATCATCTAATATAGACGTCCATGGCGCGTCCTCAGCATCTCTGCCTGTATAAGTTATAGAATAACCTTTGATAGGATATATGTTTAAACTTGGTACTAATTTTGAAGTGTATGCTCCTGCGCATATAATAACTTCATCAAATTTTTTTTGTAAGTTAGGTAAATCTTTTATGTTTACACCTAATTCAACTACTGAATAGTCATACTTATCTTTTAACATTTTGGACAATTCATTACAAAAGGTGTAAATATCTCCAACCGAATCTTCTTCTGTATAAGTAGCACCTACAATATCTTTAGAATAAATGTTATACTTTCCAGCTAAATTATCTGTAGCAACTTTTACTCTGCCCCAACCTGTATCTTTAAACTTATCTAAAGTCTTTCTAGCTTTATTCCATGATTTTTCATTTTTATATATGTGTAATATACCACATTCATTTTGATGATAATCTAAATTAAGTTCCTTAACTAGTTCTTCCATCAATTCACGAGATCTTAAGCTATATTCTATAGTCTTTCTAGTATTTTTATCGTATGAGTTAGTAATAGTAGCACCAATAAATCCTGCGATCCATTTTATTTTTGGCCATGACCAATGATCAGGTCTAAAAGCAAGAGGAGCATCTGCTTGAGTCAACCATTTTATACCTTTAGCTATGTTACTATAAGAGTTCCAAACTTCTGCATTGCATACAGAAAGTTGACCGCCATTAGCGTAACTACACTGAGATGCTATACCATTAGGATCGTAAACTTTGACCTTGTATCCTTCTTTGGCTAAGAAATACGCGGTTGTAATTCCAGCGACTCCAGCACCAACTATTGCGGCGCTCTTCACGCCCAAGACTCAACTCCACCTTGATAATTATCAAAGTCTAATTCTTCTAACAGCCGTTGTTTTGTAAAGTCTACCGTGTCAACGTTTTTATTAAGATGAGTACGATCACGAAACAGTTGTGGGACGGTTCTTAGTTTCATCTCTTTCATAAAACTTCGACCTTGTAAATCATAACTTAAGTTAACTTCCCTGTACTCAAAGCCCCATTCAAGAAGTTTTTGTTTCATAATATTACAATAGGCGCAGTTATTTTGAGTGTATAAAGTAAGATTAGCTGAATTGTACATCTGACATTACCTCCGTTAAACAAGCTACTACATTAAGTTCGTGATCGGCCACAAACGCATTTTTATACTGATAATCAGCTAAGATTAAGACGAGCTGAGGAATAGACTGAGGTGATACCTTGTCTGACATTCTATCGTAAATTGCTCTAAAAATTGCGCTTGCATCTGTATCTATATTATTTACAACCCAATTACGCATCTTTTTAAAATCTTTATTTTTCAAATAAGTGAAAAGATTATCGTAATTAGTATCAGAAATATTTACTAAGATACTTTTATCTATACAACCGTTGGCAATACCAAATCTTTGAAGTTCATTAAGGACACGCCTCCAATCAGGAAAGTGTTTCATAATGATGTCGGCGAGCACTTGATTGTCAAGACATAAAACGCCTTCATCAGTAAGAATTATCTGGCAACGTGTCATAAACTCGCCACACAGTGTAGCCTTATCACCGATATTAAATTCATACACACCACATCGAGAATGTAATGGTTCAATGATACGGTTCTTAAAATTACATGTAAGAATAAATCTACAGTTATTGGAAAACTCTTCAATAAAAGCACGAAGAGCTGGTTGAGTAGATTGTGGATTTAGATAATCAGCTTCGTCAAGAATAACAACCTTTATTCCACCTTGTAAAGAAACGGACGAAGCAAATTGTTTAATCTTAGTTCTTAAGGTATCGATATTACCTTCTTCAGAACCGTTGATTAAAATATAGTCTAGCCCGAGCTCATTACATAGAGCTCGAGCCACTGTTGTTTTACCTAGACCAGCAGAGCCGGTAAGTAACATATTAGGTAGTTCACCGTTTTTGACTATCTTAAGGAAGGTTTGCTTAAGTGACTCATCTAATATGCAATCTTGTATTTTAGTAGGCCGATACTTTTCGACCCATAAAAAGTCTTTTGACATTTACGTATTCTCCATAACAAATAATAATAAAATTCACACATTACGTAAACTATTTTTTAGAAGCCTTTGATTCTTCTTCTGGTGCAGATTGTTCACTAGAATCTTTCATTGCTTCTTCCTGCTGAATCTGTTCAGACAGCTGAATAATTTGGATGCACTGATCTCTTAGTGCTCCAATGGTGGATAGTTCTTCACCTTTGAATCCACCTCTCTGAGTAACAGCATCAATAACAGCTACTGTACTTCTAGATGCCTTATTAGTAAGGTCTTTCAATTGCTCAATATTTTGCGACATAACGTTATGCTCCGTAAGTTGAAGATTTTTCAAGCGCAATCCAATATGTCAATGGCATACCTTTATGCTTGAATTGCGTGATTAGTTTAGAAGAGATCTCTACATCATAATCACCAGGGAGGATCTTAAGATTAGAAATACTCAATATAAAGTTAAAAACAGCGTCCTGTTTAAACTCGCCGTCAATATCAATTGAATAGGCATTAGACGTGGCGTTTTGGTTCTCAACAACTGACAAACTTAGTACACCATCTTTAGCCTGAATTGATACTTCATTATGACCAAGAGTAGAAGCGGCTTTCTTTAGACGATTTAGAGTATCGTTGTCTAGAGTAAACTTAACATCTGGCTCTGGCATAGTAACATCTTTTGAAGGCGAAGTCAAAGTTTCTTCAGCTGCATAGAAGTATTTTACTTTAGATCTTCCACTTGCATCAGCAACGACGACATATTCATCTTCAAAAGCTAGACTAGGTTGATTCACTAGTCCAATAACGCCAATAAATTCATTCAAATCATAGATTCCAAAATCTTTGGCGAATTCTTCTGTAACATCAGCTCGAGCTACTACGTTTCGAGCTTCACTGATAGTCTTAATAGTAGACCCTGACCTAATCATCATGTTTTGATTAATGCCAGAGAAGTTCCTAAGAACTTGTAGGGTATTTTCACTTAGTTCCATGACAAACCTTTCCTTTTTCATTTTGATAGTATATTATATAATATTTTTTAGTGTTTGTAAACATTTAATTTTTCATCTTAGAGAAATTACGATCTTTTACGAATTCTATTTTTGACTCGAACTTTCCATCTAAGATGTCTCCCTTATGCGATATGATAAAAGTATTTGTATCATCGTCAAGCATATTAAGTATCTTCAATAAGTTTTCAATACCATCATGATCTAATGATGAATCAAATGTTTCATCTAGCATTAATAAGTTAGTAGCCACTGAATTTTTCATCTTGGCTATTTGTCTCCACGTAAACAGTAGTGATAGGTCTATTCTTTGCTTTTCACCTTCACTGAATGATTCATAGATAAAATCATCTCTATGCCTTGACCTAATAGTTTCTTGAAAGTTTTCATCTAAATCAAACTGAACGTAAAAGTCAAGTACTTGAAGATACTGATTAACTAATTTATTGATGGCTGGCAGATATTGTTTAATAATCTTAGTTTTAATTCCAGTATCCTTCAACATTTCAGCTATGACACCATTGTAATTAAACTGTTCAGATACCATAAGCTTTTCTTCAAACATATCTTCTTTATTTTGATTTAGATCAGTTAGTTCTTTTTTCGCTGTGTTTAGATCAGCAGAAACATCTTTATCTAAATATTTTCTATAGTCAGCTATATTACGCTGTAATGATGAGATCTCCCTGTTGTTTTCAGAGAGTTTAGATACTTTATCTCGAAGCGATAGTAATATGCGGCTGGTCTCTGTAATCTCCGCTTCCACGCCCGTTCCTTCTTTTCCAATAGACTTAAGCGTTGTTTTATTGCGATCTTTCTCTTCTTCGCACTGGCTGAGTATAGAACGTTTATGCCCGTCTGCCAGGGCTTGGTCGCATACGGGACACGTCTCATTCTCTTCGAAAAAAGAGATGCGGGTATCGACGTCGGAAATCCTCGTTTGCGCATCCTGACTTCTGAGTAATAACCCCTGCCTCCTATCCTGTAAAGTGTCCATCCTTTTTTCGGTTTCTTTAATAGCGTCGTCGAGACCCAAGCTAAGCTTACTATTCTCAGCCTGTAATTCATCGATGCTATTCTGCGTTCCAGATATCCGATGTTCATATTCTTTTCTATTCTCTTCTGTTAGTGCCGTAATATCTCTAATGTATTTTGTTTGTTGATCAATTTTAGATTTTATCAACTCTATATCGTGACCAACTCTTTTCATCTTTTCTTTTAAGATGCCATTCTTTTCTCGTAAGATAACATTCATCTTTGAAAAGATGTTAATATCTAAAAGATCCTCGATAACATCCCTACGATTTCCAGCATTAAGTTGCATAAAAGGAATGAAGGAGGAAGAACCTAGAACAACGACCTGATGGAAACTCTTGTGATTGAGTTTCAAGATGTTAGACTCGAGGATCTTTTGATATTCATTGGCATGAGAAGATTGGTTAATCATCATGCCATCTTTCCATATCTCAAAGATAGTTGGTTTTATACCTCTAATGATATGAAAATTAGATTGCCCAATAGTAAATTTAACTTCTACTACGCATTGTTTTTGATTAATAGAATTTACGAGTTTACTTTTGTTGATATTTCTATGAGGTCTACCAAATAAAGCAAATGATAACGCATCCAACATAGTGGACTTACCAGCTCCATTTTGACCTACAACAAGTGTAGACTTATTTCTATTAAGTTCTATTTCTGTAAAGCTATTACCTGAGGACAAAAAGTTTTTATAACGAATAGTTTTAAATATAATCATGCTATTTCAGTTGCCTGTGCTTCAGTCATAAGTTCTCGCATTTGAACTTTAATTTTATTCTTATCTAGATCTGTATCAACTGCTTCAATATAAGAGTCTACTATTTCTGCTGTATCTTCAAAGTTCATGTTTTCTTCTTCAACATTAGTTCCCATAAACTCGTTAAAGTTTTCAGCAATCTTTAGTTCATATATCTCTTGATTTTGAATATTGTCGATAAATCTATCGAAAGTAAAAGGATCAGTCTTATTTATCACAATAACTTTTACAAACTTTTTATTAAACTTAGTCACGTCAAAAGTACTATAATCATTTTTTTCATCGTCATATAATACTTTTTCGAAGATAGTATGAGGATTTCTAATTCTTTCTATCTCACGAGTTTCAGTATCTAAAATATGAAAGTACTTTGGATCATGCGCGTCATTCCAAAAGAACTCCATAGGATTACCTAAGTACCATATATTATCTTTTCTAGACGACGTATGAAAATGACCTGATAAAACCATTTCAAATCTTTTAAAGATCTTTGGATTCATACCATGAACGTTAGTAATACCTCTCATCATCTCGAATCCTGTAAGTTCCAGATGAGCGCCAATCCAATCTGCTTGACATTCTTTAATAAAAGTCATGCATTGATCGTAGTTATCATTACATATCCACGGTACCAATCCTATTTTTAAAGAATCATATTTCATGACAGTAGGTTCCATAATAATATGGACTTCGTTCATGTAATGACCTAAACATTCTTTTAAAGAGTTAAGTTCATTAGTGTTCTTAAAATAAGTATCGTGATTCCCAGGAATAATATCCATAGACATACCACGCTTTCTAACTTGATCTAAGAATACTCTTCTATTATGATTAAGTGCTTTAAAGTTTATAAACTTTCTGTGATCATAATAATCTCCTAAATGCAATATTTGTTTAATATCTCTTTTATCGCATTCCGGAAAAAATATCTTTGAGTAGAAATCTTCTGCATTTGCTAAGAATATTTCTGATGAGTTACGTATACCACAATGGGTATCATTTAGTATTGCTATCTTCATGCCATGAATTCACTTAAGTCTGAATCAGCTACTTTAGTCCTTTTTCTTTTCTTTTCTTCTTTTACGAGTTCTTTAATCTCACTATCAGTAGATCTAACTCTTTCAATTCTGTCTCTTAACGTATCGACAAAGTGTGTTGCTACTTGTTGACCGACATCACCTTGAGACATATCAACGTCAATAAAGTTTTCGACTCCAGATTTTGTAAGATATTTAAGTTTGATTTCTTGTTGTTTCTTTTCTTTTGTAATACGTCTTAAAAATGCGTACCAAGTTATCTGCGTAAAGTATGCAAATGCATTTGGCTTTCCAGTTCTTGTTGCTGCTTCTAAGTTATAGTTACCAATAGCTTTCAAACAATTTTCTACTGCATCCATTACCATTTCTTCGCGATAAGTATAACGAATAAAATTAGATTTATGAGATAAACCTTCCGCAATTCTTAAAAAACATTGCGCTATATAGTCTGGTACTTTTGGAATTTCGGTCCCGTCTTTACGAGATTGTTCTACGATAGTAACATAGTCTACAACAGCTGACGAAAACTGAGCATTATTAACGTAGTGAATGCTTTTTTTACGTGCCATTTTTACCACCTTTCATAATATATTATACACCAAAAAAGTGTAAATGTAAATGATTATTTTTTTCTTTCAAACGTGAAAATACTTGTTTACAAACGCCCATTTTTATGATAGAATATAAGAGTAGTATGGGGAGGGAGGAATATACCTTTTTAATGCAACGTACCCTTTGGCTTAAACGGAATGATATTAGTGCCTAAATCAGAATCTGGATCGAAGTCGTCCTCACGTACCATGTGGCCGTACTTTTCAGCTAAAAACTGGTCCATCTCTTCTTCTGTCAGTTCTTCGACTGCGTGCGCTATTTCGTCCGTATTGATATAAGCTTTTCTCTTCTTATTGCTATTTTTTAAATCTGCCCTTATCGAGTATATACAAGCTTTGTAATGCTTTAAAAGATCGGGCGAAGGATTGGAGGCAACAACAACATGAGATGAATTAAGAGTTTGTAAAGACTCTGGATCTTCAGTAAAAGATAACCAAGGTCTAAAAGCAAAAAACTTATATCCTCTAGCGTAGTCTTCTACAGTTACTATTCTAAGAGTTTTGCTTATAAGAATATCGGCGATCTCGTCTTGAGTATCCCACTCCAAGACTTCGCAAACTATTTCTTCGTTATTAGTAAGTTTAAATTGCTTTATATTTTTCATAACTTTACTTTATAAGTTTTATGGTTAAATTTTTCTCGACCATATATTCTAAGTCTTTCATCTGCATGCAAGATACCAAAGTTCTTGCGAGACTTCCAAGATATGTCGTCAACAATGTCATAAAGAGTTGTTTCTTTACCATCATCTGTTTTCCTTAATCCTCTTCCAATACTTTGTAGTACTCGTATCTGCGATTTTGATGGAGAAGCGAATACGATATTATGTAGGTTCCTTATATTTATACCTGTACTAAACGTACCGAGTGAAGCTACTATAATGGCATTCCTCTGCTTTTCCACAATACCTCTAATTGCTTCTCTGTCAGAAGTTTCAGTCTGTCCAGACACGAAAAAAACCTTGCGAGTTTCATGTGCTTTCTCCGTTATAAGTTTATGTAGTGGCTTTCCATGTTTCTCTACATAATTATATAGGACTAGTGTATTTCCCTTCAAGTCTAAAGTTAGATTTCTTATAAACTTATTTCTTTTTTCGTAAGTTACTATGTGTTCTATTTCTTCTTGGTAAGTTTTCTTTCCAAATTCTTTTCTCGTCTTGTCTTCGTACTCGAGGACGATTCTTCTAATGTGTAACTTAGCGAGCGTATCGTTATCTTGTAAGGCTCTTGTGCTGGTAACGCGGTATACTTTACCGAATAATCCTTGTAATACGAGTTCATGAGTTAGCGCTCCATCTAGAGTACCGGTAGTTCCAAATCTATACTCTGCTTCGGTACATTTATTCATAATAGTTGTTAATGACTTAGACTTAAATCCATGGCATTCATCTCCAAATACTGCTCCAAATCTTGCAAACCAGTCTCTTTGAAATTTATATATTGACTGCCATGTACTAATAACAATTCTCTTATAAGTGTTCTTATCTTTTCCAGAATATATTCTATGGCAGTGCCTATCAACGTCATATCCATAAGTTTTAAAATCATTGTACATCTGTTCAACCAAAGAAGTAGTTGGTACAATAATTAATATATCTTGCTTTTTCTCTTCAAGTGAACATAACAACCATCTTGCAAGAACATAAATTATGAGAGACTTACCTGAACCAGTAGGTGATAATAATATTGAATTTTTTCTTTGTATTCCAGTACACACGGCATCAAACTGATAGTCTCTTATTTCAAAAGGTAACTTTAAAGCTTCTATGAACTTCATCATAAAGTCTGCGTTTACTGGATTACCTTCGTTTGGACTTCCATATTCAGTTTCTTCAATATCTATTTCGTATTCTCTGCTTTCAGCAAAAGATAATACTTGTGGCCAAAGACCAGCTGGAAGTTCTCCAGTTATTTGATTGTATAGTCTAATCTTTCCGTCCCACATTCTGTTCTTATACGCTGGCATGAACCTGTAGCCAGGGACGTAAAAAGAAAAGAACTCTCTAAGTTCTGCACTTATGCTTCGATCGCATTCTAAAAATAAAGTCGCGTGATTTAGTTTCCGGATTCGAATTGTTTCCATTTGATTATGTTCGATATAGTCTGGTGCCGCCATTTTAAATTATCTATTATTTCTGTTAATGTATCAATAGTAGTTTTCCAATATTGAATTTTTTCTTCTGATTTTTGTATCTCAGGATCGCTATCGTAATAGTAATCCATTTCTCCTTTTAATATTTTTAATCCATCAAATGGATCTGGTTCCCATCCTTTTTCTTCTAAAGTTTCTCTATCCATTTTTCCATTATAGTAAAGCCACTTATCTTTCAAAAGTTTTTTCTGTTCAAACTCTGCTCTCTTGAGAGATAATTTAGCTTCAGACCACATTTGAAGATATTTTGAATGTAATTTGGGAGTATTTCTAGAGGTGTCATCTAACGAGTGATTATCGATAACACTATCTTTTTGCCACATCTCGTGGACTTGGTTTAAGTCAATCATCTTGTTTCCATCATGTTTAAATTATATATAAGGTTCTTATGAACCAACAGTTCCAGTAACGTTAAACGAATCTACAAATTGTCCAGTCGTATTCTTAGTAAGCAAGTTAAAATAAGTAAATCTAAAAGAAGCACCAAACGTTATAAAAGCTTCTCCTCCTTGCGTAGAAGCGAATTGTATGTCAGTTAAAGCTATAGGTATACAGTTAACGTATTGAATTCTTTTTATTGGATTATTATGACTCGATAAAATAGATAAAGTTATATCTGATTCAGCCGGTGGCTTTTCAGTCTTAGCTTTAAATCTATCTATCGGAGTTGTCATATCCTGATCTAGAACTCTTCTCATCCAGTTATGCATTTCAGTATACGATTTCATGTCTTCATCTAATATAATATTTATTAACAGCTCGTTGTATGTTAACTTATCACCAATGAAAGGTACAGATGCTATCTTCTTATAGTTCATCTCAACTGGATTCATAATGACGCCAGGGTGTGTAAAGTCCTGAACGAAAAACTCTAAATTTGGATAATTCTGTCTATCAATTACTGCCTTAAAATTAGTAGGTTGTAAGTAATTGAAATTTTTTGTAAGGTTCGCCATGTATCTATTTATATCGTTTGTAAGCAAAAAAAGGGGCCGGCGAACCGACCCCAGTGATTTTTTGCATTAAATCTAATTATGCACCAAGAATATTATCAACTCTGAAAATTCTGTAGTACTGATTAGTTTTAACAGCAGCTAATCCGTCTCTTCCAGACATAGAAGCTGTATCGACGAATGGGTTTGATACCATTCCATATCTGGTTTTAAAACCGATTTTTGGCTGGAATGTATTCTCACCAACTGCTCTTACCATTGTCAATGGTACGTATGGACAATAGAAGACACCTGCATCGTATGGATTTGTACCCTTATACCCTACGTTTACGTAGTCTGTATTTGCGTACGGGTCGATGTAGACTCTCATTCTGCCGTTCATTACGCCAGCAAAAGTATTGCCTGTGTCATCTACGTTTAAGTTAGTTGACATTGCAGGTGTATAGTCTAACATACCTGCGGCTGCTAGTGCTGATGCTACGTCAGATGAGCAGATCATAAAGTTACCTTTACCTCTACGTGTCTCTTTAGCAATTACATTTGATTCTCTTTCGATTTGAAGAATCAAACCTTTAAACTTCTCAACTGACCATCTACCATCGGCATCTGTTTGTACGTTAAAGATACCGTTAACAGCGGTGTTAGTTTGAAGTGCGCCTGTCTTAGCTTGAGAGTTAATAGTTCTAATAACTTCTCTATTGATTTCAGCCAAGATTTCTGTTGACAGAATATTTGCCAACTCAGTTTCAGCGTCTAGACCATGAATTGCTTTAAGGTCTTGAGCCAATTCCAAGCTGTATTCTGCTTTAAGTGCTCTTGACTTAGCAGTAACAGTTGCTTTTTCGATGGTGAATCCCATTTCATGGAAGTCTGATCCACCGGTTACTCCAAGTGCTTCTCCGTCTGCAGTTGGCATACCGCCGGCGAAGATGTTAGTCAATCTTGCGTCGTCTGCAGTTGAGTCTGAGTCTAGGTTAGTTACATTCAAGCCTGAAGCATTATCGGAATCGTGTGTTCCTGCGCTGTCGCCTGAAAACTGAGTTTCAGCTTCGTTGAACAATGCTTCTCTTGATGAAGTATTTCCGCCGCCATATCTTGACTTCATCGCGAAGATTAAGCCAGTTGGACCGGACATTGGCTGCACGCCGCAGACATCGTATGCCATCAAGTTTGGCATTGCACGTCTTACAAGTGCGATCAAGACCGGGTTCCAGTTTGCAGTGCTTGCGGTTGAGTTTGCCGGAACTCCTGCATTCTCTGAAATCATACCTTCTTCTCTAAGTGCGATTTCTTGGTTTTCGAGAATTGCTGCAGTTACGGCTTTTTTATGATGATCTGTAATCTTACCAGCTGACTCTTCGTCCAATACTGGAGACCACTTTTCGATCAACTTATCATATGATGCTGTATTTTGCATAGCTAGTGCTCCCGTTATTTGTTAGCAGTTTTCTTAATTGCGCTAAGGTATGATGCCATAGAACCAGATGTTTCCACTACTGGACCATCTTCTACTTCGGCTTCACCGCTAGCAGTATTTGTAGTCTTAGTAAAGTATGATTCTTTGACTGTTGCTACTTTCTTAGCGAAAGTTTCTTGGTCTTCAAAATCAATATTCTCTACCAAGCCTTTAAGCTTTTCAACCTGAGTTTCGGCTAGGTCTTTTGATGCTTCACGGATAACCGCTTCACGTTTGTAACCTTCCAATTCCTCGGCCATTTCGATTGCTTGACCAGTTGTGTCATTAAGCTTTTGCTCTAGCTCATCAACTGTTCCGGCAAGTTCGTCAACAAGGTCAGTTTTTCCTTCTGGTACCTCGATATATGACTCTGTAAATAGGTCTTTCAACTTATTCATAAAGTCTTCTGCAATCTCGGTTCTTAGACCATTTTGAATCGCCAACTTGTTTTCTGACATCCAGTTTTCAACTACGTAGTTTAAATAGCTGTCTACTTTCTCTACGAGGTCTGCTTTTGTCTGATCGACTTCTGCAGTTAATTCCTCATTAAACTTTTCTTCTAGCCTATCAATCTCGTCTGAAAGCTTTGATTGAATTGCAGCTTCAAAGATAGTTTCTGCTTTTGCCTTAAAATCGTCTGAAAGTGTAGCTTCTTCAGAGACCAAAGCTTTAAGGTCGTCTTTGAAATCAGCTTTGTAATCGATTGAAGGCTTATCTTCAATGATTGCTTCATCTTCATTCTCGACGTGATCCCTCATAACGCTGTTGTACATAGCTTCGACTTCAGCTTTTTTAGCCTTATTCGCCTTATGATACATTGCGTTAATCATTCCTGCCTTAGTTAACTTAGGCATTGGATCTTTTTTGGTGCTATCAGCAGCTGTTCCACCGGCCATCTTACGACTACCTGCAGTACCAGTTGCGTCACCAGCCTTGTCTACACTTGCGACTGATTGGGCTTCAGCATTCTTAGGATCGTGTTTTTGCATTTCCAAGATTTCCTCATCGTCTTCTTGGAGCTCAACATCCTGATCTTCGATTTGATTTTCATCAGTCATTTTTGACTCCTTATTTTGATTTAAGTAACGAGAGGAAATTTTTAAACTCACGAACCTGAGTCTCATAGAGATCAGCACGTGGAGCTTTCTTAATTTCAGTCTCCATTTGTTCAATTGTTCGAGCTTCGATAATTCCGTTATTCCAGACCCATTCAACTCCTTCCATTATTCCATTAACGAAAGCACTAGGTGCTGATGGATCTTGCACGATATCAATCGCGTTTAAGAGATAATCGTCATTAACGACCATGGTGTTACCATTTTGCTTCAAACTTCCCATACCACGAGTCGAAACACCGAAATTAACTTTACCGTCAAGCAGCCCTTTTACAACCTGCCCCATGGGAGTTTCTAATATCGATGCCTTGCCCACAACATTGTCACCGTCCATTTCTAGACTTTCAATCTTGTGGGAAACCCTATCTAAATTAACGGTCGGTCCTTCAGGGTGGTTTAACTCTCCAACGGCTCTGCCTTTGGAAACCTGAGTATCAATGTACCTACCAAGAGCTTTCTCCATGATAGGCTTTGGATATATACGACCGTTTCGATTCTTTACATTAGCTTGAGCGAAGATACCTTGAATTTTATAGTTCTTTTTGCCGGTCTTTTCGTCGGCTTCAACTATGTATTCTAAATCGCTTTCGGTATATTCTGATATAAGCTTCATGTTTCTTCCTACTTCATTCTTCTATATTGTTTCAAAAACTCTTTTGATGCCTTTTCGGCTTCGCTTTGAGAACGGTATACATCGAGTCTATCGCCATCTACATAAGCAACGAATCCATTCCGTTCCTTATTGATTTTAATAGTTACTCTTCCAATCTTCTTATTATATACTTCCTTACCTTCTGGCTTTCTACCAGTTAGTTCTCTCAAATGTAAAAAAGTTTTCATTCCATTACCTTTATTTATACTTTTAAGGTTTTCTACTTAGATCAACTAGAACCTGCTTACTCTTCACGTTCCCCTTCTTGTCCGTCCAGTTCTTCGTCTCCCACTTCGAGTTCGTCATCACTATCGGACTCTTCTTCGGATCCAGCTTCAACCTCATCCTCTTCATCTGTGTCGCCTGAGTCACCGTCATCTTCGGCGCCTTGAAGATCTTCTTCGTCATCTGCACCGTCTTCTTCATCGCCGTCAATATCGAGCTCTGGCTCTTCTGGTACTTCTTCTCCATTATAGATTTGACCTGCCAATCTTGTTTTTTCTTGATCGAGTACGTCATTAAGTTTAACTGTCATGACCTCTCCAAAAATAGCTCCGGCTTTATTATAGTCCTGGGCTATAGAAGCTTTCACCAGATCTTCAATTGGATTAACTTCTTGTTCGTTTTCAACTTTAGCTGTTGCTTCACTCATTATACTGCTCCTTGATCGTCATCTTGTTGTTGTGCTGCTGCTATTTCTTTTTCCATTTTGTCAATTTGATCGTCGTCAAGCATTAATACATGCTTTTGAACATATTCTTTGGAGAAATAATCACCTACATACTGCGAAATTTGATCTAAAGTTTGTATCTTTTCTCTAAGAAGTTCGGCTTCTTTTAATTCCGCGAAATGATTATCTCTCAAAAAGTCTATGTTTAGTTTATTATTCCACTGTTGCCAATCTTCTTCAGTGATAATAGACTTCATTATTAACTGTTTCTTAAGAATATCATAAAAAAGATTTGCAAATCTATTTCTTATTCTGTCGATAAACTTTTGAAACTTTAATTCATCTCTACTTATCTCAGTCGCTCTTCCAAGAGAGAATTGCTGTTCTTGCTCGAGTCTGTTCATTGGAACATTTAGAGATCTGTACAGCCTCTTTTGGAAATATATTACGTCTTCGATCTGTCCTAGGTTCTCTCCCCCTGGTAATGTGGTAATCTCAGTACCACGGCCTCCCTCTCTTCTTGGTAACCAAAAATCTTCTAGCATCGACATGTGTTTTCTATCGTCACGTATCTCGCCAGTTTTGGCATCGTACACTAATTTATTTCTGTACTTTGCCATAATATCTTTCATGTATTGTTCGGCTTTACCTCTTGGTAAGTTACCGACATCAATATAAAACATTCTTCTTTCTGGAGCTCTTGCCAATCTATAGATTACCAAAGAGTCTTCCATCATTCTTAGTTGAGTTATTGGTTTCAAAGCTTTGTGAAGATACGAAATGACTTTCTTTCTATGCTCGTCCATTAAACCAGAAGTACAGTAACTTACAGAATCAGAAGTAAGTTTTATTCCAGCTGTTTGATTCCCTGGTTTTTCTTGGTAGATATAAAATTCATCTACCTTCTCAACTATCTTAGCTCCTGTGACAGGATCTTTCTTATGTTTTACTTGTTTAACTTTTCTAATTTTTGCAGAATCAACGTATCTGATTTCTTGAATACCTGCATTCAAGTTACTTTCATCTGCAACTAAGTGATGATATATTCTTCCATCAACATACCATCTTCTAAAAATGTCATGGCCTAACTCTTTAAAATTAAGCATATTATAAATTTTTTCAAATTCTTCTGTAATTTGTTTCTTAATACTTGCGCTAACTGGAACTAAATCTAAGTTAATTGCAAGTGCTGGCTTCTTGTCGCTAGCCGTGATTGCTTCATTAACGATGTCTTCGATAGCTGCATCTGCTTCTGGATGCATCGCACTTCCTCTATACTTAAGTATAAGCTGTGCGTTATCTTTGGAATCGTCTCCATCCATATTGATGTACGTGCCATAGTGGCCGCCAGCAACTTTAGATGTCACATAACCGGCACCATCATCATCCGTAGGAGGAACGATGGATTTCATATTCTTGCCGGGTTTTACACGACTTATTTCAAAACCAAATAATTTAAAACTGTCTGCCATTGTAATTCCTTTTAAATCTAGGAGGGCTGTTTGCCCTCCTAGTATTTATCATTTAGCTCGTGGTGTCTGTCTCATAGTACTGATAAGCAAACGTTACGGTAAACCTTTCGATCTCGTCATTAGTTGCGTAAGCAAGATCGATAGCTGACATATCCTGTGGATATGATCCTCTAAAGGTATACTTCTTAAGTACGTCGCCTGACCTATCAAGTTGCTCAACTAACAAATCAGCTTCGTACGCAACAGGAGAAGTAAGACCAGTATTTGCTGAGTGAGCATTCATACCGTTCATCCATCTTTCCATTGAGTTTCTGATAGCAAAATCTGTATCGTTGATGATAGTTACAGTCCACACATCGAAAGTTCTATCACCGGCCATTTTGAGCTGTCTTCCTCTGAAAGGAACTACAATCTGCCCAAGTGTTGACCCAGGTAATTGAGCGGTTTCACATAAGAAAGACGTCAATTCTGGATCACCATCGGCATAGCCGGGGAAGTTAATTGTTGCTTTGAAGAGGTTAGGTCTAGCCCCGCCACCTCTTAGCTTTGATTTAAAATCATCTACGCCTAGTACTGCCATTGTCTACCTCCTTAAACCGTTCCAACGACTTCTTCGAAGTCGACGCCAGTTCTTACGGCCACAAAGTTCAGTGTGACGAAGTTGATTGATCTCGCAGGCTTAATGAAGATACTTGCGATAAACTCGTTTCTATCAATTACTTCAGGAGTGTTGTTAGTCTCATCGGCTACAACTCTGAAGTCTGTGATTCCACGTCTACCTTTTACTTCTCTAAGCACTGGCTCAACAATGTTGACAAACTCAGCTCTCGTAAATTCATCGTTAAATTCGAAGAGAACCTGCTCTGCTGCTCTTGCGATAGCTCTTTCAAGTACTAAGAATAGTCTTCTTACGTTGATTCTATCGAATGCAGAAGGTCTTGCGAGTTTAGTCTTATCGCCAAACAAGATAACTCCAGCTCCTGGGATGTTAGCAATTGGATTCACACCAGCTCTGTAAAGCTGATCTCTTTGTGACTTAGTAGGTGTATAAGCCAAAGATGTGATTCCAAAATACTGACCTCTTCTAGAACCTGCTGGAGAGAACCATGGAGCTCTGTTTAAGTCAGTTGCTGCCATGATACCTGCAGTAGAAGGTGCAGCAGGAATATCAATAAATTGGTCGTTGAACTTGTCATAGACTTTCAAATAGTTATTATCCATGAATAGATACGATGACTTTGTAAACGTATCTGCAGTTGCTATGGTATTTGCTACAGCTGCAGAAGCTGAAGTAACATTAACCACATCACTTCTAGCTGGAGATGTAACAACTACACAATCTTTTCTAGTAGAAGCTGCAGTGCTTACAAGATCATTTACAACTGTAGTTTGATCGGCTCTTGATACCATCGCAGGTGCGATCAAAAAGTCTATCTCGACTTGGTCTTTATCTTCGAAAAGATCATAACCAGCTAAGATATTTCCAGTTGTAAGATTAGAAACATCTACGCCACCGTTAAAATTGTAGTCTTTGTCAGCGTTTAATGTTCCACTAGTTCGTGTAAAGTTATCTCCGCTATCAATGCCTGTTCCAGCTCCAGAAGCTCTGAAGTCTGAATCAAAATCGATAAGCCATACGTATTGAGAGTTTCTATTAACAACTTCTTTAGCAAAGTTATTAGTTCCATCTGACTTTTTAGCGTTTGAGCCTAATGATAAGAAAGCAAAAGATTCTAGGAGTGTGCCTTTAGTTCCTGTAAACTTTCCTTCTTTATCGATAACAGCAATGTGAACTTCATCATTAGATGCATTTCTAGTTGATGCAAAGTCTGATGTCGCAGGAGGAGCGTCAAAATTATCTTTATAAGCCCAACCTAAGTATGCAGAATCGTTTGCTGAGTGTGGACATATAGAAACTTGTAGACTGTTTCCAAGTGCGCCTGGGTATTTACCAATAAAAGTATGACTATCTGAGTCTAGTGCAGATAGTTGAGTATTAAAATCAGTTTCATTCTTGATTACTTCACTAGGTAGTGATCCATCACTGTCTGTGGATAACTGACCTGTAGTTGATCTGGCGTTCTTTGCATTAGCGTCGATAACCCTAACTAACTGTAAAGTACTTGAATATCTCAAGAAGAATGAAGCTCTGTGATGCGAAATCGCGTGATCTGAGTCAGGTGATGCAAATTTTTCGACAAGAGTAGCCTCATTGTCTACTAAAACTCTTTCATCTACTGGACCCCATCGCGATTTTATAACAGTTGCGCCTGTAGTCGACTGGACATTTGGCACGCCGCCAGTCAGATCTATTTCTTTGACAACAACTGCTGGTGATTCGGATGGTGCAGAGAGTGCCATTTTCTTTTTCCTCTTTTCGGTTACTAATTATAAGTTATCATAATAAGATTTTTCAATATACCATTATTTATAAGATTATAGGTCTCTATCATATTCTATAGCCCATGGACTATCGTCATCATCTTTTTCGGCTTTTTTAATCTGATCGCTGCCATCGTCAATAAAACCAAAGGGAACTATATCATCTTCCATTGCTTGTAGTTTTTGCTTAAATATCATTTCTTTAATATTAATATCTGTCATGTTTGAGAAATAAGCTGAAGAAATGAAGTAACCAAACATGACTAAGTTCATAACTAAGTCGTCGTTATTACCGGTAGAGGCTTCAAACGTCTGACCTTTTGCTTCAAAAGTAGATATTTCTAAGATAGTGTTCTCGTCGACAATGTCTATCTTTTTATTTTCTAAAAGATCTTTTAGAGCAGAACAACCTAATCTTTTCGATTTCCTATTTATTTCAATACCAATAGCTCCAGCCTTAACAGCTGATTCCACGTGTACATTTTCGTATTCTAAATCATAGTATAATCCATTACAAACTACAGAACCTTGATCGTTAGCTTCAACTATCGCATATGCTTGGTTGTAGACATTCGCATACTTATATATAATATTAGGGAAGAGTAATG
>CEPA01103091.1_pt1 | contig 20280 bp, 21 predicted proteins | sample 356241 | NCBI WGS metagenome assembly CEPA01 (sample SAMEA2620542, study PRJEB7988) | marine metagenome | biome: marine biome (ENVO:00000447); feature: surface water layer (ENVO:00002042); material: "saline water (ENVO:00002010), including plankton (ENVO:xxxxxxxx)" | depth 5 m
ATTTGATCAATCTTTTTAATTTGAATTTTAACTAATCTCTTCTTCCCATAAATTGAAGAATGAAAAGGAACAAATTAATAAAATCTAGGTATAGTGTAAGAGCTCCCATTATAGCTGACTTTTCTGCAATCTCTTGACCGCTATATTGAACTCGATTTAGCCAATCTCGCTTAAGTTTTTGAGTATCCCAAGCAGTGAGACCTGCAAATATAAGAACACCTAAAATACTAATAATAAATGACATTTGACCACTACCCACAAACAGATTTACAACTGAAGCAATAATTAAACCCCATAAGCCCATTACAAGAAATGCACCCATAGCGGATAAATCTCTCTTCGTTGTATAACCCCAAATACTCAAACCAGCAAAAGCTCCTGCCGTAACAAAGAAAGCTTGAAAAACAGCTGCACCAGTATATGCAAGAAATATATAAGACAATGAAAGGCCCATTAATCCTGCAAAAACCCAAAAAACAGATTGGGCTTTTGAAGCGCTCATAGTATTAATTTTAGAAGCGAAATAAAAAACCACACCCAATGGAGCAAACATAATTACGAAAATCAAAGGTGAAGCAGCAAGAGATTGGTAAAGCCCGGAGGATGCTCCAAACCAAGCAACAATACCTGTCAGTGATAAAGCTGCTGCCATGTAATTGTATATTCTTAGCATGTGGGCCCTAAGACCCTCATCTATATAAGCTTGATCAGTTGCTCTAGATGCAGTACTAGCACGATTGAAATCATTCATTTTTAACTCCGAAATAATTAATTAACTTATTAAAGAATATATTATAATAATTTATGATTTCAACCCCAACAATAAAATTGTTAAACTGGTTTGTATAATATTTTATGGAGTTCAAAATGCTAACGAAGCTTGAAAGTAAAGAAAGAAACAAATTTTTAAAATCATTAAAAGATTGGAAAAAAACACGTGGTCGTGATTCAATTGAAAAAAATTATACTTTCAAAGACTTTACAAGCGCATTTAGTTGGATGACAAAAATTGCTTTAATTGCTGAAAAAATGGATCATCATCCAGAATGGTTTAATGTTTATAATAAAGTGAGTGTTACTCTTTCAACTCATGATGCAGGAGGTGTAACAGAATTAGATATTAGACTTGCCAAAGAAATGGATAAAACGGCAAAAAAATACTAATTTATCTTGGTGCCATTCTTATCGCACCATCTAATCTTACGCACTCACCATTCATCATATGATTTTCGCATAGATGCCTTGCAAGATGTGCATATTCTGTGGGATACCCTAACCGTGATGGAAATGGAACTTGGGCACCAAGTGCCTGTTTTACTTTCTCCGGGGCACCCTCAAATAAAGGTGTATCAAAAAGACCAGGCAAAATAGTATTCACTCTTATGCCCTCTCGAGATAGATCTCTTGCAATTGGAAGTGTCATTCCGACTATACCACCTTTCGATGCTGAATATGCTGCTTGGCCAATTTGACCATCCTCTGCTGCTACAGAAGCAGTATTAACAATTGCACCTCTTCCACCGTCATCAGTATTTGGATCAAGAGTCATCATACCTGCAGCTGAATGAGCTATACAGCGAAATGTTCCAACAAGGTTTATTTGAATAATAGTATTAAATGGATCTAAAGGATGAGGAACTATATCACCGGTCTCTTTATTACGAGCTGCGGTCTTAACAGCAATTCCTGTTCCAGCACAATTTATGAGAATTCTCTCTTGACCAATTGATGCTCTAGCTTTCTCAAATGCTGCCAATACACTTTCTTCTTCTGTAACATTTGCCTCGCAAAAAACTCCATTAATTTCAGAAGCAACAGCTTCTCCCTTCTCTTTATTGAGATCAAATAATGCACATTTCACACCTTGCTTTGCTAACTCTCTAGCTGTAGCCTCTCCAAGGCCTGAAGCACCTCCAGTAATTACAGCACTAATATTTTCATCTAATTGCATTATACTCTCCCTAAGATTAAATTTCTTGTAAATTTTGTTCCTTATTTTCTTTTACTTTAGCCTCTCTCCTTAATATATACAAAGATGTTAAAATAATAATTATTGAACCAAACAAAGTATTTAAACCAAAGATAATTCCAAAAATTAAAAAATCAATAGCTGCTGCAAATAATAACCTTATATAATCTATGGGAGCAATAACCGATGCTTCTCCAATAGCATATGCTCGAATAAAAAAGTTATGCGCTATAGACGCACAAATTGCCATTATAAGAATTAATATTAATTGTTGAAAATTTGGTGTTTCCCAAAAAATTAAAGCAGGAACAATCATAATTAAAACACTAACAATATTAGAATAAAACATCAAAGTGACTGGTTCATCGTATTTTGAAACTATATTTACCAGTATGGCTGCAAAAGCAAAAGCTATTGCAGCACCTAACGCCATAAATGAAGCAAAGTTATAATCACCGCTTGGATTTAGCATTATTAGAATACCGGTAAAACCAACAACTGTTGCAAGCGAACGTCTAATTCCAATTTTTTCCTTTAAAAAAATTGCTGCTAACGGAACTAGAAACAATGAACTTGAAAAACGTATGGCTTGTGCATCTGCCAGAGGAAGATTTACAATAGCATAGAAACCCATCATGATTCCTATAGCGCTAACAGTTCCACGAATTAATTGTAAAAAAGGAACTTTTGTTCTTACACCACCCTGGGAAGATCCAGCTTTTATTAAAAATGGTATGATCACTATAAGACTAAAAAATGCTCTAAAAAAAGAAATTTGAAATGCATGAAAATCATTTCCTAAATATTTTGCTAAAGTTGCCATTGCTGTAAAAGCAAATACAGATGATGCTAACCAAAAAGCACCTTGAATATTTTTTGGAAGACTTGAAATAAATTTTAACAAAAAAATAAGATCCTTAAGTTTTTACTTGAACGACAACTTTACCTTTTGCTTTTCTTTGCTCAAGATCACTGATGGCTTTGGCACCTTCTTCAAGATTATATATAGAGGAAATATGTGGTTTTAAATATCCATCTTCATATAGTTTAAGTAGCTCAATAACATTTTCATTATGCAACTTAGCCTCACGTCCTTTAAATGCGCCCCAGAAAACACCTACAATCTGACAACCTTTCAGTAATGCAAGATTAAGAGGTATTTTAGGTATATCACCAGCCGCAAAACCAACTACAAGATACCTTCCTTCCCATGCTGTTGCTCTAAGCGCAGGTTCAGCATAATCACCTCCTACAGGATCATAAACAACATCTGCGCCTTGTGCGTCTGTCAAGACTTTAATATCTTCAGATAGTTTTTTTTGGTGATTTCTATCCATTGGTCCAGAGGGGTAGAGGAGAGTTTCATCTGCTCCATGCTCTTTACATATAGTAAGTTTTTCATCCGAAGAAGCTGCAGCTATCACTTTTGCTCCCATAGCTTTACCAAGCTCTACAGCAGCTAAACCGACGCCACCTGCTGCTCCTAAGACAAGTAAAGATTCTCCCTGTTTAATATTTGCTCTATTTTTTAAAGCATGATGAGATGTTCCATATGTCATCAAAAACGAAGCGGCAGTATTATGATCCATTTGGTCAGGAATTTTTGTTAGAGTACTTGGCTCAACTAATATTTTTTCTGCGAAACTACCCCAACCAGAAGAGACTATAACTCTATCGCCTTGATTAAATCCTTCAACACCATTACCTATTTCAGTAATTACACCAGAGGATTCACCTCCAGGTGAAAATGGAAGTGGAGGTTTAAATTGATACTTATCTTGTATCATTAGGACATCAGGAAAATTAACTGAAGCGGAGTGAATATCAACGACAACATAACCATCTTTTAATACTGGATCATCGATTTCCTCGTAAGATAATGTTTCTGGCGGACCAAATTCTTTACATAAAAGTGCTTTCATTAATACCTCCAAATATAATTTATTTATTCGTAAACCTAAACAAAGATTATGCCAAGAATATAAAAAGTTACTTGCCCGAGTTAGTTTACTCTATTATGGCTATAACTATGCGTGGTTATTTTGGATTTGGAGCTGAAGGAATATCTAAACCTATGAATATGGGTAATCTTGTAAGATCTGCACATGCATTTGGAGCAAAGTTTATTTTTACTATATCTGCGCATTATTCTGTTCGAGAGGGAAAATCAGATACATCAAAGGCACCAAATCATTTACCCTGGTATGATTGGAATAACCCAAGTGAAATAAAATTACCTGATAAGTGCGATTTGGTCGGTGTCGAATTAGTTGATGAAGCTACAAATTTACCTGAATTTTATCACCCTAGACAGGCTGCCTATGTTCTTGGTCCAGAAAAAGGATCATTATCTGAGGAAATGATTAATAAGTGTAAATATGTGATAAAAATTCCAACTAAATTTTGTTTAAATGTACAAATTGCTGGAGCAATAGTTATGTATGATCGTATTAAATCATTAGGTAATTTTTCAAAAAAACCTAGTCTTCCTGGAGAAAAAATCAATGAATAATAGTCTAGTAGGTTTAAATAAAAATGAACTATGTGATATTTTGCTATCTATGGGTATTTCTGAGAAAAAACTGAACATGAGGAGCAACCAGATATGGAATTGGATTTATGTTCGAGGTGCAAAATCAATTGACGAAATGACGAATTTATCAAAAGAATTTCGACAAGAATTATCTGTTAAATATGATTTAACACGGCCAGAGATAACTAAGAATGAAATTTCTTCTGATGGTACTCAAAAGTGGCTAATAAAGTTTCCTGATAATTCTGAAATTGAAACAGTCTTTATTCCTGATGGCGATAGAGGTACATTATGTGTTTCAAGTCAGGTTGGATGCACACTCAACTGTACTTTTTGCCATACTGGAACGCAAAAGTTAGTTAGAAACTTAACCTCGCAAGAAATAATTAGTCAATTAATAATTGCCAAAGACTCTCTATATGAGTGGAATAAGGGCAAAAGAGATATAACAAATATTGTTATGATGGGGATGGGGGAGCCTCTTTATAATTTTGACAATGTTAAAAATGGTATCAATGTATTTGCGAGTGATTCGGGGTTATCGATTTCTAAAAGAAGAATAACTTTATCAACATCGGGTATTGTTCCTAGAATTGTGGATGCTGGGAATGAAATTGGCTCAATGCTTGCCATCTCATTACACGCTACTAGTAATGAGTTAAGAAATGAGCTGGTTCCAATTAATAAAAAGTACCCTATAGAAGAACTCCTTGATGCTTGTAAAAATTATCCAAGAGTTAAGAATTCTAAAAGGATAACTTTTGAATATGTTATGCTAAAAGGCGTTAATGATAGTGAAGCAGAGGCTCGTGACTTAATTCAGTTAATTTCTGGGATACCATCAAAAATTAATTTGATACCTTTTAATCCCTGGCCAGGTACAAAATATGAATGCTCAGACTGGGACCAAATTGAGAAATTTGCTGATATTATTAATAGAGGTGGATACGCAAGCCCAATAAGAATACCAAGAGGTCGAGATATTTCAGCTGCCTGCGGACAGTTAAAAAGCGAAACTAAGAAAGAAAAAGCTTCTATAAAATATAAAAAAGAACTTGCAAAACTTGAAAGTGAGCGTATAGGACGTCTATAGAGTTTTCTGAGGGACTTATGAATAAAAAAGAAAATATAAATAAAGTTGTTTTAGCCTACTCTGGGGGATTAGATACTTCAGTAATTTTAAAATGGCTGCAGGAAAAATATAGCTGTGAAGTTGTCACATTTAGTGCTGACCTTGGGCAAGGAGCGGAACTAGATGAAGCAAAGAAAAAAGCGGAAGATCTTGGTGTTAAAGAAATATTTATTGAGGATTTGAGAAATGAATTTGTAAAAGATTATGTCTTCCCAATGTTTAGGGCTAATACTTTATATGAAGGTTTGTATTTATTAGGCACTGCAATTGCTAGACCATTGATAGCAAAAAAACAGATAGAAATTGCTCACAAAGTTGGGGCTGATGCAGTTTGTCATGGCGCGACAGGCAAAGGCAATGATCAAATAAGATTTGAGCTGGCTTATTATGGTCTCAACCCAAATATAAAAGTTATAGCTCCGTGGAGAGAGTGGGATCTAAATTCAAGAAAAAAACTAATAGAGTTTGCAGAGAAAAATCAAATTATGATCACAAAAGATAATAAAGGTGAAGATCCTTATTCTGTTGATGCAAATTTATTGCATACATCTTCTGAGGGAAAACTTTTAGAAGATCCCATGAAAGAATGCCCCGAATATGTATATCAGAGAACTGTAGCACCTGAGGATGCTCCTGATAAGCCAACTTACATTGAAATTGAGTTTGAACAAGGTGATCCTGTTTCTGTAAATGGAGAAAAACTTATTCCCGAGCAATTGCTATCTAGATTAAATAAACTAGGTGGTGATAATGGAATTGGGAGGCTTGATTTGGTTGAGAATAGAAGTATTGGAATGAAATCAAGAGGTATCTATGAAACTCCAGGCGGTACAATATTGTTGTCAGCTCATAGAGGTATGGAGCAAATAACCTTAGATAGGGAAGCGTGTCATCTCAAAGATGAAATCATGCCAAGATATGCAAAATTAATTTATAACGGCTTTTGGTTTTCACCTGAAAGAAAAATGTTACAAGCTTTAATTGATGAGAGTCAAAAAAATGTGACAGGTATGGTTAGACTTAAGTTATATAAGGGTAATGCTATCGTCGTTGGAAGATCGTCTGAACTCTCACTATATTCTGAAGAACATGTAACTTTTGAAGAAGATGATGTTTTCGATCAATTTGATGCTGATGGTTTTATAAAACTTAATGCATTAAGGTTAAAACTTCTAAAAAAGAACTAGCTCAAAGGCTTGGTCTTAAAATGCCATTTTGATCGCAAAAAGCATTTAAAGTATTAAGCAACAAGCAAGCAATTGTCATCGGTCCAACACCACCCGGAACTGGAGTAATTGAGCCAGCAATTTCTTTGACATTTTCAAAGTCAACATCACCAACTAAATGAGTTTTTTTTTCACTGTCACCCTCTGTCAAAATTCTATTTATACCAACATCGATAACTATTGCCCCTGGCTTTACCCAATTTGACTTTACAAAATTCGGTATGCCTACTGCTGCTACAAGAATATCAGCTTGACAAGATATCTCTGCAAGATTTTGGGAGCGCGAATGACAGATTGTTACAGTACAGTTTTCTTTGAGCAGTAACTGGGTAACCGGTTTCCCTACTAAATTAGAGCGTCCAATAATGACAGCGTTTTTCCCAGTTAAATCTTTGCAAGTTTCTTTTATTAAAATCGCTGCTCCTTGAGGGGTGCAAGGAACTAGTCCCTCTAATCCACTATTAAGATAACCAGAATTAATTGGGTGAAGACCATCAACATCCTTTGAGGGTAAGATTGTCTCTATAACTTTTTGTTGACTTATTTGTTTTGGAACTGGAAATTGAACAAGTATGCCATTTACATTTGGGTCATCATTTAATAATTTAACTTTATCAAGTAAGTCATCTTCAGAAGTACTTTCTGGTAATTTATATTCATAAGATATCATGCCAGTTTCTTTTGTTTGTATGCCTTTATTTCTAACATACACCTCACTTGCTGGATCATTCCCAACCAAAACAACTGCAAGGCCTGGAACAATATTATGTTCGCTATTTATCTCTTTTACAGATCTTGAAATCTTTTCTCTTAATTTTCTTGCTACCTCTTTTCCATCGATGATATTTGCTGACATAAAAAGTTCCTAAAAAGTCAAAGGCCAATATTCGGCCAAAAGGGATCGCAAAAATTGAATGGCTAACAAAACAATTATCGGTGAGATATCTATACCTCCAAGGTTAGGTAAATACCTCCTTAAATAACTGAATACAGGATTTGTTAATTGCCAAATTGCCTCATAGAACATAGCAACTATTTGATTAGACCTATTCACTATTCCAAAGCCTACAAGCCAGCTAAAAATAGCTGCAAGAATTACTACCCAAAAATATAGCCTTAAAACTGCATCTAATAAAAAATATAAAGAATTCATAAACTTTTTTTACTACCAAATTTTAATAATTTCATCCTTATTCCTAAACATCTTATCACCTTTTTGAGTACCAAAAGCATCATGAAAGCTCGGCATATTTACAAATACTCCATCAATTCTATAACGCGATGGTGAATGTGGATCAGTAGCCACTCGCATAGCTTCGATTTCCTCTCTAAATTTTACTCTATCAGCTTGAGCCGAGCCAAGAAAAAATCTTTGCTCTCCCGTAAAACCATCAATGACAGTAGAGGGCTTTCCAGCTAATGAAATTTTATAAGCTCTAAATGAGGCTATTGCACCTGCAAGATCTGCTATATTTTCGCCGAGAGTAAATTCTCCATTAAGAAAGTTTCCAGGAGTAATTTCATATGATGAATATTGATCAATAAGGCGTTTAGTTTTCTCGTCAAAAATTTCTCTATCTTTTTCAGTCCACCAATTATTTAAATTACCATCACCATCAAATTGTGAACCTTTATCGTCAAAAGCATGACTTATCTCATGCCCAATAGTTATACCAATTGCTCCATAATTTACCGCATCATCTGCTTCAGGAAAAAAATTAGGTGGTTGTAAGTATGCAGCTGGAAAAACAATTTCGTTTTTTGTTGGACTGAAATATGCATTTACTGTTTGAGGAGACATTGCCCATCTTTTTCTATCAACTTTTTCATTGAGCTTTTCCAATGCATCGTTGAAACTGAATTCTGAAGCAGCTTGGATATTACCATAAAGATCATTATCAGAAAAATTTAAACCACTATAATCTTTCCAGACCTCAGGATAACCAATCTTAACATTTAATTTTTTTAATTTTATTAAAGCTCTTTTTTTTGTTTCATCACTCATCCATTCCAAATCTTCAATACCAATTTTAAAGGATTCCAAGAGATTATCTATTAACTTTACCATCCTTTGTTTATATTCAGGGGGAAAATGTTTCTTAACATAGATTTTACCCAATGCATCGCCTAATAAACCATTTACTAGACCCACGCTTCTTTTCCAAAGCGCTGGCATCTCCTCTCTACCAGTAAGAATACTCGAAAACCTATAAGACTCTTCAACAAAATCATCAGATAAAGAACCGGATGCGCTTTTAACAAGCCTCGCCAATAAATAATCTTTCCACTTATCTATTGGATACTCATCTATTAGCTTAACCAAGGCAGACATATACTTCGGGGATTCGATTATATACCTATCGAAATACTGAATTTCAAGACTCTCAAGCCAGATACTAAATTTTCCATCACTGAGATTGCTTAATTCTTTTGTATTCATTGGATTGTATGTTTTTTCAGGATCTCTTCTCTCAGTTCTACTGATTTGAATTTCAGCTAATTCTTTTTCTACATCAAAAGCATTAGAAGCTTTTAAATCAGCATCTTTTATACCTGCTAAATTAAATAAATTTTTAAGATGTAACGGATATTCATCTCTTCCTTTAATATAATGCGGCTGATCAAGTAAGTAGTAATCTCTATCTGGTAAACCGAGGCCAGACTGACCAAAATAAATTGTGTAATTAAGAGGATCTTTAAGATCGTCATAAACTGCAAAATAAATTGGGCTAGATAATCCTCTCTTTACTGAAACAGAAAAATATTCCCATAGATCATCTTTTGATTGGATATTGTTTATGTGTGCTATATCATTTTTTAACGGATCTGCACCCAACTGATTAACTGCATCTCGATTGATATAACTCAAATAAAGATTTGCTATTTTTTCTTCCTCTGTGGATTTAACCAAATTCTCTTTATTCGAAATAAGGGCTTTTATAAGTTCATTTTGGTTTTTTAAAGACTCTTCTCTAAGTGTCATATAAGAGCCCCAACCTATTTGATCATCCGGTATTTCAGTTTTTGACAACCAATCATGATTTACATAATCATAAAAACTATCTTGAGGCTTAAAGTTATCATTAAGCTCAGTAATATCTATTCCTGAAATTTCCATATTATTCGCATACCCCTTTAAAATAAAAAAACTTATAACAAAAATTAAAAATATTCTCATAATCGTGACCCTATTAATTACATAGCACTAATACCACCGTCAATTTTGATTTCTGCACCAGTTATAAACTTTGACTCATCACTTGCCAAGAATAGAACTGTATATGCAACATCATCTGGTTCACCAACCTTACCAAGTGGAACTTGTCGAGCGAGCTTCATCATAACTTGTTCCTTTTCTGAACTTGATCTCTCTACCATAGCATCAAGTATAGGTGTATCAATAAAAGTTGGATGAATTGAATTACACCGAATATTGTATGCAGACCTTGCGCAATGTAAAGCCACTGACTTTGTTAACATCCAAACACCAGCTTTTGCAGTGTTATATGCCGCCATATTATGTCCAGCTATTAAACCTGATATAGATGATGTATTGATTATAGATCCCGGTGAATAATTCTTCATTATTGGAATAGCATATTTACAACCTAAAAAAACTGAGTCTGTATCCACTGCCATAACTTGCTTAAAAATTTCATAATCAGTTTCTTCAACTGTTGAACCACCTCCAATACCTGCATTATTTACAAGTATATTCAGACCTCCCATGAATTTTTCAGCCTCACCCAATGTCTGCTTCCATTCATCCTCTGATGTAACATCTAATTTTACCGAGTGAGCCTTATCTGGATACTGGGAATTAATTTTTTTTTCAACATCAAGAAGTTTATCTTCATTAATATCTGCAAGAACAACCTTTGAGCCTTCTTTTGCAAGCATAAAAGCTATTGCCTCACCTAATCCTTGTGCGGCACCCGTAATAAAAGCCATTTTTCCTTCTACTCTACCAGTCATTCATCTCTCCCTAAAAATGTATTTAATTAAGAACTCTGAAACCATATTTATAAATTTTTTAAATTTTATATAATTAATACCAAACTATAATTTCAAATTATCATATAAGATACTTTTTGTTAAAACCGCAGGTAAAATTTTTACTTCATCTGAGCCTTCACTCCAATATAGATAAAGTGGGACACCTGCTCTTTTATATTTTTCCAATTCCGCAGTAATCTCAGGATCGTATTTAGTCCAATCGGCAACTAAATATGCAATTTTTCCAGTTTCAACGAGAGAAATAAATTCCTTCGAATTTAAAACAAGTCTTTCGTTCACTTTACAGGTTAAACACCAATCGGCAGTAAAATTTAAAAGAATATTTCGTTTTTCAAATCTCAACTGGCTTACTCGCTCAGTTGACCACTCCTCGCCAATTTCTATTAAAGTCTTAGGATTGTTATTTTCAGCAGGCAAAAAGAAAATTAGAATTAAAATACTGACAGATGAAAATACAACGGAGGTTTTCTTGATAAAATTAGAAGAAAAATTTAATGCTATAAAAGCAATTATTATAGAAAAAATAGATAGTAAAAGAATAAATAGACCCTCATATCCAACTTGACGGAATACAACCCATGTCAGCCACATAGCTGTTAAAAACATAGGGATTGCCATTAATCTGCTTAAGGCTCCCATCCAGTTACCAGGTTTTGGTAAAAGTCTAATTCCTTTAGGCAAAATTGATAAAATTAAAGTTGGAAAAGCTATACCAAGGCCTAAAGATAAAAAGATACTGGTTGAAACAAGTGCTGGTTGAGCAATGCCCCAACCAATGGCAGCACCCATATAAGGTCCAGTACATGGTGTAGCAACAATTACTGTTAAAAAGCCAAGTAAAAATGAATTTGTATAACCAGTTTTATTTGAATTTAAATTACCAAGTCTCGTAAAAAAGTTTCCGATTTCTAACCTTGATAAAAGAATCATTCCTAACACAAAAAATAAAAGAGCGAGTAAACTTGACATTAAACTTGATTGAAGTTGCCAGCCCCAACCAACAAATTGTCCTAAATTTTTTAACATTAGTGTAGCAACTAAGAGAATCACCATTGAAATTTCAATACCAATAGTAAATATGAGACCATGCTTCCAGCTATTATTTTTTCCTGATTCGTTAATTAGAGACATTACTTTTAAAGCTATAACTGGAAAAACACAGGGCATAGCATTCAAAATTATACCACCTACAAATGCCAAAAAAATTGCTAGAAAGAAACTCAAACCCTGGGATTTATTTACCTCAATAAATGACACATTTTTAATGTTACTTCCGATTTGGAAAAACTCTTTTTTTTCATTATCATTTAATTCTAAAACTCCAGAAACAAAATTTATTTCCTCACGGAATTGATCTGGCTTATCAATAGTAAGGAAATACCCATCAGAACTCTCATTTAATATCTGCTCAGAACTATAATTAATTAAACCGTTCTGTTCCGGATAGAAATAGGCACTATCGAGTGCAGAATTAGACTCCCAAAGAATTTTAAAGGTATTATCTGACTGGAAGGTTTGGATAATAAAATTTGCTTCAATTGGTAGCTTATCCATCCAATATTTCAATACAGAACTTGCATCATCAAGTTGGGCTTGGCTAAATCTAGAAAAGTCTATTAAAATATTTGTATCTTCTGGAACACATATTTCCTCGCAAATTAGGAAACTTAGTAAAGCAGAAAATCTACTTTCAAGGCTAAAATTAGAATCTATAGAAAATCTTATAGGTAAAATAACCTCATCATAGTATCCATAACTTGTAAGTGGATCTAATGGAGCTATCTGAGGCGCTGGCCACAATATTTCTTCAAATTCAATTCCTTCTGGTAGATCCCATTCAATCTGGACCGGGAGGCCTGAGTCACCGGGATTCTTCCAATATATGTGCCACCCTGGTGTTAACTTAAATTTTAGACCAATGATTAGTTCATTATTATCTTGAAGGTAACTATCTGAGTAAATAATCTCAATATTTGCATTAGCAGTATTAGCAATGTTTTCTTGACTAAATGATCTATCACCTAAAAATAAAATAAATGTCAAAAAGATAAATCTAAATAATATATTTTTTAATTTCACCATTTGCTTGATTACCAATGAGTTATATAAAATATTGATTACTTATCTTATATAGTATCTATAAGTAAAATGTTAAGATTAGATAAAAAAATATGAAAAAAATATTAACTATAACCTTAGTAATATTGCCTTTTAGCGCTTTTAGCATCAATCAAGAGGAGGCTTCAGCAATTTCATCAATTATTCAGTGTAAAAATATTATCGACAAGAAAAAGAAAATTAATTGCTTTGAAGACAATATTGAGAATTTAGAAAATATTTTTCCAATTGCGACTTTAGATGAAAAAGAAAGAATGGTGGAAATCACAAAGATCGAAAAGGAAAAAAATGAAGAAACATTTGGCGTCCTTCAAAATGTAAACCCAGAGATTAAAAATAGTAATAGAAGTCTCGAGTTTATTAAATCAGTAATAACTGATAATGATTGGGTAAATTATGGAAAACTACTAATTGAGCTTGAGAACGGACAAGTTTGGAAACAAGTTGACTCATCACCTTACAGAGGTCCAAAAGACTTAAAAGGAAAACCAATTATTATTAATTCAGCTTCGTTAGGAAGTTTCTTACTGAAAATAGATGGTGTTGGTGGAAAATACAGAGTTAGAAGGGAAAAATAAAATTTTTGACAAAGAAAATATTAATGTATTAGGCATAGAAACTAGTTGTGATGAAACTGCTGTGTCGATTGTCAATTTTAAGAATGGGCAAGGTAAAATTTGTGCAAATAAAATCATTAGCCAAATCGAAAAACATGCACCATTTGGTGGAGTAGTTCCTGAAATTGCATCTAGATCTCATGTTGAATATTTAGATACCTTAGTCGACGCGGCATTAATAGAAGCTGGAGAAAGCCTTCAAAATATTGATGGTATAGCTGTCACCGCAGGCCCAGGATTAGTTGGTGGTCTAATTGTAGGACTTACATATGCAAAAGGCTTATCGCTGTCAACTGGATTACCGTTAATTCCAATAAACCATTTAGAGGGACATGCGCTCACACCATTGCTAACAGATAATATTGATTTTCCATATATATTGCTTTTAATATCTGGCGGCCATAGTCAACTTCTTGTAATCGAGGAACTTGGTAAATATCATCAATTAGGGACAACATTAGATGATGCTGTTGGAGAGGCTTTTGACAAAGGTGCAAAATTTATGGGATTAGGATACCCTGGAGGTCCAGCACTTGAAAAATTAGCAAAGAAAGGAGATGAGAAAGCATTCAGTTTACCAAGACCTCTAATTGGACATGATAACTGTAATTTTTCATTTTCGGGTCTTAAGACGGCTTTAATTAGACTTTCGAGAAAATTAGAGCCTGTTGATCAGATTACAAAGATCAACATAGCTGCATCATATCAAAAAGCAATTATTGAATGTTTGGTGGATAGAACTAAAAATTCAATCACACTTTCAAAAAAAATTCATCCTGATCTTACGATTAAAAACTTAGTTGCCTCAGGAGGTGTTGCTGCAAATAAAAGATTGACCGAGGAATTAAGAAATCTAGCAAAAGATAATAAAATGAAATTTATCTCCCCGCCTGCAGAACTTTGCACAGATAATGCAGCTATGATAGCTTGGGCTGGGTGTCTAAGAATGAAGGAAGGACTTTTAAACAACGAAATGATATCAGCGAAGGCTAGGTGGCCATTAGAAGAAGTGGTAAAAAAATGAGTATAAATTATAACAATATCTCAATTGCTGGAGCGGGAGCATGGGGAACTGCAATCGCAGAGGTGATGAGCAGAAAAGGACACCCAATTAATTTATGGGCAAAAGAAAGAACTGTCGTAAACAGCATTAATTCTAATCGTGTTAATGAGCTTTTTTTAGCAAATGTTAAGCTATCTGAACAAATTATAGCTTTTAATAATATTGAGCAAATCACTAAATGTGATTTACTTTTCTTAGTTTCACCAGCGCAACATACAAGAGCTGTCCTTAAGGAAATATCAAAAACACTTGAAGAAACAACACCGATAATTCTGTGTTCTAAAGGAATTGAGATATCTTCACTTAAACTAATGAGTCAAATTGCAGAAGAAATTTTACCAAAAAATCCAATCTTAATTTTATCTGGTCCAAGTTTCGCAATAGATGTTGTAAACAATAAACCTACAGCAGTTACTTTGGCTTGTAAAAATTTAGATATAGGAAGAAGTATAGCTGATAGTATAAATATACAAACATTTCGTCCATATTTAAGTGATGATATTATTGGTGCACAAATTGGCGGAGCTACTAAGAATGTCATTGCAATTGCAGCAGGTGTAGTAGATGGTCAAAAATTAGGTGATAGTGCTCGTGCTGCTACTATTGCAAGAGGATTCTCAGAAATAAATAGATTAGCTATTGCATTGGGAGGTAAAGAAGAAACTCTAACTGGCCTTTCAGGGATGGGTGACCTATTATTGACATGCAATTCTGTGACATCAAGAAATTACTCTTTAGGAATTAAACTTGGAATGGGTCAATCAGTAGAGAAGGCTACTGATGGTCTCTCAACAATCGCTGAAGGTATGTACACTGCTAAGGCAATAAATAAACTTGCAGATATCCATAATGTAGATATGCCAATAACATCTGCAGTGAATGATCTAATTGAAAACAAAATTTCATTAAAGAAAATAATTCAAGGACTTCTTAATAGACCTATTAAAGAGGAAAAGTAATGCTTTATTGTTTATTTTGTAAGGATAAAGAAAATTCAATAGAAATAAGAATGCAAAATAGAGAAAGACATCTAAATTATGTCGCAGAAACTAATGTTGTTAAGTATGCAGGACCCCTATTATCCGATGATGACCAAATGATTGGAAGTTTAATCATAATTGATGTGCAAGATAAAAAAGAAGCTAAAATATGGTCTGAGAATGACCCATATATGAAAGCAAATCTTTTTGCAAAAATCGAAATTTTGAAATTTAAGCACCTTATCTAAAGTAATTAAAAATCACTTATGATGCCATTTTTTTCCCAATCATTATATCGGGTTGGCTCTGGACCATCTCTGCCATCTATCTCTTTCATCCTTTCATTATCCTTCTTCTCTTTTCTCCTTACCTCGGCCTCCTTCAGAGCAGACTGTGCATTTTTATCTTTAAGCAAATTTTTATCTTTCAAGTTTTTAGACATAATTTCATATATATCGTATTTTAGAAATATACAATTATTAATGGATTAACTAATGCCAAAAAAAAATGGTAATATTACAAGAAAAAAAGCTTGTTCCATTTTATCAGATGTAATTGATAATCATTTAACTTTTGATGTAGCATTTAGCAAGCATACTAAGGGTTACAACACCTCACAAATCTCAAGCACCGACAAAGCATTTATATACTTATTATGTTCATCAGTTCTTAGATATTTAACTCAAATAGATTATGTAATTAATTTTCTTCTAACGAAGCCAATTAAAAAATTACCAAGCAATCCAAAAATAGCATTAAGAATAGGAATTGCTCAGATTTTTATCTTAAAGACACCACATCATGCTGCAGTTAATACCTCAGTTAATATAGTTACTACACGATGGCGTGGTTTGGTAAATGCTGTAATGAGGAATCTAATTAGGGATGAAGATAAATATAAAGAAAAATTTTTTGAATCTCCGAGAATACCGAAATGGCTTCTTAACCGTTGGAAAAAAAATTGGCCAAACGATTACGTTGATTTTGTAGAGTCGTTTCAAGAAATACATCCACATATTGATATAGCAGTAAAAAAAAATATAAGAAAATGGCAGAAAAAACTAAATGCGAGAGCCTTACCTAATAATATTCTTAGATTGAAAGACTCTGGAATAATATCAAACAGACCTGGTTATCAAGATGGCGAGTGGTGGGTACAAGACTATTCCTCACAACTTGCAGTTAAATGCCTTAAAATTAAAAAAGGTGACGAAATACTTGATTTATGCGCAGCACCTGGAGGAAAAACAGCCCAAATGATATCCCTGGGTGCAGAGGTAGTATCCGTAGATCAAAACAAAGAAAGAGTAGAGCAACTTAATGAGAATATGAATAGACTTAAATTCTCTCCAACTATAATTATTACAGATATTCTAAAATTTAAAACCAAAAAAAAATGGAATAAAATATTACTTGATGTACCTTGCTTGGCAACAGGCACTATTAGAAAAAATCCTGATATAATGTATTCTAAAAATGATAAAATCTTAAAAAGCTTGGTTGATTTACAAAAAAAACTATTAAAAAAAAGTTGGTCATTTCTTAACACTAATGGTCTTTTGATTTACTGTAACTGTTCTCTAGAAAAAGAAGAGGGAGAAATTCAAATTCAGGATTTTCTCAAAAATAATAAGAATTGTGAGATTGATAAAATATCCCCCACTGAAATTGATGAGTCAGAAGATATCATCACATCTGATGGCTGGCTGAGGATCCTCACAAAAGGTAAGACTTCTGTAAAAAGTAGAGATGGATTTTTTATTGCACGCTTGAAAAAAATAGCCTGAATACTTGCCTTGAGATAAAGCCTCTGATAATGAGTCTTTATGGACAAAAAAATTAAAATTGCTCCATCGATTTTAGCTGCAGATTTTTCAAAACTTGGAGAAGAGATTTCAGCAATTACTGAGGCTGGCGCTGATTATGTTCATGTTGATGTAATGGATGGCCATTATGTACCAAATTTAACAATTGGTCCGGAGGTGATTAAGGACATAAGAAAATGTACAAAAATTCCTTTTGATGTTCACTTAATGATAACACCTGTTAATCCACTTCTTGAGGAATTTATTGAGTCAGGATCAGATATTGTTACCTTTCATCCAGAAGCTGAAGATGATCCATTAGCTACAGTTAAAATAATAAAGTCCTTAGGTTGTAAAGTTGGTATATCTCTGAATCCATCAACCAAAATCAATGTTTTAAATAAATTGATTGAAGAAATCGATTTAATTCTTGTAATGACTGTTGTTCCTGGTTTCGGTGGACAAAGTTTTATGCATGACCAATTAGAAAAAATCCAAAACATCAGAACATTAATTGACACTTCAGGAAAGGATATTGAGCTTGAGGTAGATGGTGGCATAAATTTTGAAACATCTAGATTAGCTATAAACGCTGGTGCCAATGTGCTAGTAGCTGGTACTTCAACTTTTAAAGGTGGACAAGATAATTATGCTGACAATATATCGAAGTTGAGATTGGAGAGTTAATTTATGAGCAATGGTATTAAGGTAAAGAAAGCCCTTATATCAGTATCCAACAAGGATGGTCTAGAGAAACTTGCTAAAGAATTAACATCAAATGGTATTAATATTATTTCAACTGGCGGAACCAAGAAATTCATAGAAGAAAAAGGCATTGATGTCACTGATGTATCAACAATAACTGGTTTCCCAGAGATATTGGATGGGAGAGTAAAAACCTTACACCCAAATATTCATGCTGGTCTACTTGGAGTTAAAAATAATAATGATCATATGAAAACCCTTAGTGACAACTCTATTGAGTCAATCGATTTATTGGTTGTAAACCTATACCCTTTTGAAGATACCATTAAAAAAGATTCAAGTTTTGAAGAATGCATTGAAAACATTGATATTGGCGGACCAGCAATGATAAGAGCTGCAGCCAAAAACCATAATAGTGTCGCTGTAATTGTTGATATTGGAGACTATGATTTAATTTTAAATGAATTAAAAAAAGATGGGACTATTTCAAATAAAACATTAAAGAATCTTGCTACTAAGGCTTTCGCAAGGACTGCTGCATATGATTTGGCTATATCTAATTGGATGAATAAGGAAATTAATAATGATCAATCATATAAATCTTTTACTGGCAAAAAAATACAAACATTAAGATATGGAGAAAATCCACATCAACAAGCAACATTTTATAGTGATGGAACAAATCGTTTTGGAGTAATTACCTCAAACCAAATTCAAGGAAAAGAACTAAGTTATAATAATATTAATGACACAAATGCAGCCTATGAGTTAATTTCAGAATTTAATCCCAAAGAAAATCATGCTGTAGCAATAATTAAACATGCTAATCCTTGTGGTGTGGCAATCAATAGTAGCCAAGCAGAAGCATATAGAGAGGCTCTAAAATGTGACGCGACATCGGCCTTTGGAGGTATAATCTCATTTAACTCTGAACTTGAGGGAGAAACTGCAGAACTAATAACAGAAATATTTACGGAAGTGGTAATTGCTCCTCAAGTTTCAGAAAAAGCCAAAAATATAATTAGCAAAAAAAAGAATGTAAGATTACTATCTGCTGGCGGGTTGTCAGACACGAAAGAGATAGTACAAAATGTTAAATCAATTTCTGGAGGTTTCTTAGTTCAAACGAACGATAATACTGTCATTGATGATAGCAAAGTAAAAGTTGTAACAGAGAGAGACCCATCAGAACAAGAGATTCAAGATTTATACTTCGCTTTTACAGTTGCTAAGCATGTTAAGTCAAATGCAATTGTTTACGCAAAGAATGGAGCAACCGTTGGTATTGGCGCTGGGCAGATGAATAGATTAGACTCATCAAGAATAGCGGCAAGAAAATCAAGAGATGCTGCAGAAGTTGCAGGTGAAGATGTCGCTTTAACAGATGGTTCAGTTGTTGCTTCAGACGCATTTTTTCCTTTTGCAGATGGCTTAATTGCTGCAGCTGATGCTGGGGTGACGGCAATTATTCAACCAGGCGGGTCAATACGCGATGAAGAAGTCATACAAGCCGCAAACGATGCTGGTTTAGCAATGATTTTCACAGGCTTAAGACATTTTAATCATTAATTAATATCCAGTGATAGACCTATATTGAACGATCTTTCTTCAGTTCCGTAACCATATATATCTTGATAATTCTCATCGAAAATATTTTTAATTCTTAGATACATTCTAATATTATTGCGTACTTCTCTAGAAAAATTTACATCGGATCTTACCCAGCTTTTGACAATTCCTCTTGGGTCAGTTTCATTTCCATTATAAAAGAATGATAAAAAAATCTTATTTTTAAGTCCGTAAGATAAGTCAAAATTTAAGTTTGCTTTTTCTTGTGGCAATCGAGTAAGCCTAATACCTTCTTTATTTGTACTATCTGTTTTGGAGTAGCTTCCCGATAAAAGAAAGTTATCAGTAATGTTAGATAGGAAATTAAATTCATAGCCCTCGGAGTTAACACGTTTTAAATTTTCATAAGCACCAAGGCTAAATGAAAAATCTATCATATTGCTAATCTCCTGATCAAAATAAATAAACTTGAAACTATTATCTCTTTCATTTGATTCATAAGTTAAGCCAACCTCATATCCCTCACTAGTTTCTGGAAGCAGATTA
>CEPA01134564.1_pt1 | contig 20238 bp, 28 predicted proteins | sample 356241 | NCBI WGS metagenome assembly CEPA01 (sample SAMEA2620542, study PRJEB7988) | marine metagenome | biome: marine biome (ENVO:00000447); feature: surface water layer (ENVO:00002042); material: "saline water (ENVO:00002010), including plankton (ENVO:xxxxxxxx)" | depth 5 m
TGGCTTAAAAAGATGGGTGTGCATCCATCTCAACTTAAGAATAAGGAGAAACATAGTGGCTACAGTATTCCGGACTATAAATCGACACGTCCAACAATCCCAACGTCGGACCGCATCACAGCTATCCAAGGAAAGAAAACTCGAAACGTCTATACCGGAACGTATGTCACAGGACTCGCCACAATGCACAAATCAAACACTGTTCCCGTTGGCCGCGGCGATGATGCCAAAGCCTACGCTCAAATGAGGAGAAGTTAATGCCATTTGAATATGAAGAAGAACCCACAAGGGAACTTATTAAAGAGGTCAAACAGACCTATGAAGCTGAAATTGATAGTCAAGGTAATCGTAGAATTCGTGTGACTACCAATACTGCAATTCACTTTCCAGAAGATAGTGGATCGCGGCATAACCCAACCACGTGTACAAGCGTAGAATATCTATAGGAGGTCATATGAGCGCAGCATATACAAGAGGCGAAATGCTAGAATTTCTTCACAATGGAGTGTGCGAAGTTAAATTCATCAAAAAGAATGGTGAAGAACGAAACATGTCGTGCACCTTGAAAGAAGATCTTATTCCTAAGGAGATCATGCCTAAATCCGACAGTGATAACTGGAATGGAGTTGATCAAACTATTGGTGCTATTAGAGTTGTAGATACCAATAAGAACGAATGGCGATCATTCTTGGTAGATAATGTATTGAAGTTCAGCCACCCAGGCTGAACTTTTTTGAAAAAAAATAAAAAAAAATTACAAGTGATTGATTTCATTGAAAACTTTTTTTCACTTTTTCCTTTACAATTGGTTAAAATTGTGATATAATATACTTATAAAATGGAAAAAGGAAGGAAATCCAAAATGAAAAATCTCAAGAACCTCATCAAAAGCTACAAGAACGAAGCCAAAAGCGATTGGGCAATCCAAGAAGATATGGCTGATATGTACAACCAAGATGCTAACGATGCAGAAGTTGTATATAACTTCACAATGCAGAGAATGTACCCAACTGCTGCTAGCTATCTTAACAACCTTGATACGATCGTTCGTGAAGCTATTTGCATGGCGATTGCCGAAGATAAAGGCAACGACTTTTTGGTAGAAAACTTTGGATGGAGTGTGAACTAATGAAAATCGAAACCGCAAAAAAGGTCTTCAAGGACCGCGCTGAAAATTTCTACGGTATGACCGTAGCTTGGTTGGCTGATGAAATGGCAAAGGGTTTTCACGAAACTCAACGTGTAACTCAAGCCTATAATGTTTTGAAAAAAGCGGAGATTGTGTAATGATTAACACTATGGAAAACAAGCGCTTTGACGCTACTGGTTCTCACCTTCAAGGTACTATTAACTATAGCTATGATGACCTAGTTCATTCATTTGGCGAACCAACTATCACTCAACACGTTGATAGTGGTAAAGTTACTGTAGAATGGCAGTTAACATTTGATCTTGAAGAAGATGGTAAGGTTCAAGCTACTATCTATGACTACTGCACTGGTGTTCCAGCCAAAGAAAATAAGAGCTGGTCAGTTGGTGGATATGACATGCAAGCAGCTATTTGCGTCAAATCCACACTTTATCTTGATCATGAAATTTGGAAAAACTAAAAAAAGTCCTTTACAATTGGACAAAAGTGTGATAGAATATATACATCAATTAGGAAAAGGAAGGAAAAAATATGCCAATACCTAAGAAAACTCGTAAAAAGACTGTTCGTGCAAGAGCAAGGACAGGCGCCGCTGGAGCTCCAATGGAGAACTGGCTTGGCTTCTCATCTTACTTTCATATGGAAGTAGATAAAAAAGAATTTGCTACCATCACCAAAGCATGGGTGAAGAAGAACTATTCAAAGGCTGATGCTAAGGCTATCTTGGCTAACCCTGAATGGAACTTCACATCTCATTCTCATATTGCAGCATCTATCGTATGGTCCGATGCTGGTAAGAACTGGGATGACCTAGGTCCATCATATGCTGGCTATGCCACATGTGCTAAAAAGAAAATGGATCCACTCATCGAGTCTGGTAATCAAATCATCAAAGAAAAGAAAGAAGCTGATGTAGCTAAGTCTAATGTTATTATACTTACACCTCAGCAAAAGCTTTTCCGTAAGGTTGGTAAAACCATTATGACCGATCTTGATGATCTAGAAGATCAGTGGATCGAAGGCGAAAAGACTACCTTGGATCTCTACAATCAGTTTAAGAAGCATGGCCTTAGTGGTTCTGCTGCCGATATGGTTCGTAGTAGACTTGAAGGTTGGCACCTTGATTATTCAGATGCTTACCATAAGCGTTGTGAACAGGCTGTTGAGGGTTACTCACACCTTAAGCGTCCTGAAATCAAAAGGCGTATGAAAGTTATCGAAGAGATGCTTGCCGATCTTGATAAGGTCAAAGCCTCAGCCAAAGCTACACGGAAAAGCCGTGCACCAAAGGTCAAAACTGCTGATAAGCAAGTTGCTAAGATGCAGTATCTTAAAGAAGACAAAGTCTTCAAGCTCACATCAGTCGATCCAACATCTATTCCAGGTGCTATTCGATTATATACCTTCAACACCAAGTCAAAAGACTTTGTTGAGTTGGTCTCAGATTCAGCTAATGGATTTGAGGTGAGTGGTTCTACACTTAAGAAAGTAGACCTTGAGGTATCACGTAAAATCAAATTGCGTAAGCCAGATGAGTTCCTTCCGAAGGTGCTTGGTGGTACAGTGAAACAGGTCGATACGGCTTGGAAATTACTTACCACCAAGACATCTACTCCTAACGCTAGGATTAACAAGGATACAATTCTGCTGAAAGTGAGTATGAAATGATTAAAGAAGCATTTACAGCCTTTGGCTTAATGTTTGGTACGGAGTCTTATGTTTTAGAGACTCCACCAAACCTAGACCTAGAATATGATAGGCAGGAAATCGAATGTCTTGCCGACAATATGTACTGGGAAGCTCGTAATCAAGCAACAAAGGGAATGATAGCTGTTGGATATGTTACTATGAATAGAGTAGCAGATGACAGATATCCTTTCACTGTTTGTGAGGTAGTTGAACAAGGACCAGTAAGAGAAAGCTGGAAGACAAAAGGTGTTTACTATCCAATCAAAAACAGGTGTCAGTTCTCTTGGTATTGTGATGGAAAGTCAGATAAGATACCTACACCAGATGAAGAACTCTATTCGCTTATAACCGCCATGGCATTTAAGATCTACTATGCGGATGAAGGGAATGACTTTACTAATGGTGCTACACACTACCATGCATATTATGTCCAACCAGATTGGGCTCAAACTAAAACTAAGACCGTCACTATTGGCGATCATATATTTTATAGATGGGAAATACATCAATGATTGAACAGATTATTCTGACAAAGAAAAGGTTCTCAAAGCTAGTTGAGGATATAGTAACTGAAACAAAGATGCCGTATATGGATGCTGTTTTGAGAGTATGTGAGGAAAGAGATTTAGATCCTATTGATGTTGGTAACCTTATTGGCCCAGTGTTGAAAGAAAAGATTGAAATGGAGGCTATTGATCTCAATCTGATTGAAAGTGATGGTGGGAATACCTTACCTCTCTAACGAGCTCAATCAGATCAAGGATTATAATATGAATATGGAACCATTTGAAGCCTACAGTTACTATCTTGCAATCAAACTCCACTTTGAGAGTGATGGTTATGATGCTGTAAGGTATAACTTTAAGACTTCAGCCAAACCATCTTCTTTCTGGAGACGAAAGGATAAGTATCACTTTGCCAAGCTAGGTCGTAAATATGATAAGCCACCTGAGCTAATTAACTATTACGTATCTCAGTTTATTGAAGACCGTAAGTGGGTGGGTGATATGATGACTGATGATGATAACTATTCTGAGTGGCAGAAAAGAAATCAAAGCATGTCATACACTTTTGAACAGGATATAAATAGACTTGCTGAACAGGTCGAATCATTTGATGATCTGTTTGGTATAGACACTCATCCATTCGTAGTAAATGAATATCTGAGTGGAAACATCTGTTTGGAGACCGTGGTCATACTTGACAAGCTAACTGGCTTTATGAGAAAGGCGGACAAGCAGATAACTGAGACTATCCTATGGCCGGATATATCTCGAAAAATACGAAAGTATAGCACGTTTGTAAATTTCGATAGAAAAAAGTTTGCAAATATCGCAACAAAGGTATTTACAAAGTGAGAAAAATGTGTTATAATATAAGGACTTATATGATGAACAAAGTGGATAATTCAGCTAATACAAATATACAAGGAGAATATACATGTCATTTAGCGCTCTAAAACAAAATCGTGCAAACGATATTGCTAACCTAGTTTCCGCTGCCGAGTCTATTGGTGGTGGTACTCAAGAAAAAAAATCGTATGTTGATGAGCGGTTCTGGAAGCCGACCGTCGATAAGGCGGGTAACGGCTATGCAGTACTCCGCTTCCTACCAGCACCTACGGGCGAGGATTTGCCGTGGGTTCGTTATTGGGATCATGGGTTCAAAGGTCCAACTGGACTATGGTACATCGAAAACAGCTTGACTTCTATTGGTCAACCTGATCCGGTGGGTGAAATGAACTCTGTATTATGGAACTCTGGGCGTGACGAAGATAAGGCTATTGCAAGAGAACGCAAGAGACGCCTGCACTACGTCACCAACGTTATGGTGGTTTCGGATCCTTCAAACCCAAACAATGAGGGTAAGGTATTCCTCTATAAGTTTGGTAAGAAGATCTTTGATAAGATTATGGATTTGATGCAGCCCCAGTTTCAAGATGAGAACCCAGTAAATCCATTTGACTTCTGGGAAGGTGCGGACTTCAAACTCAAGATTCGTCAAGTTGAAGGCTATCGTAACTATGATAAATCGGAGTTTGCGTCACCAGCTGCACTGCATGATGGTGATGATACTAAACTAGAAGGTGTTTATAACACTCTCTATAGTTTGCAGGAATTCCTCGATCCGAAGAACTACAAATCTTACGCCGAGCTAAAGACTAAACTCAATCGAGTTCTTGGCGAAGAAGGTGCTCCTATGAGTACCGCCGAGTCTGTAACACTGGATGAAACTGCTCCTATTCCTTCCTTTCCAGAGCAGAGTCAGCCAGAACCTCAGGCTACTCCATCTACATCCGATAGCGATGAAGATGATACTATGAGTTACTTTGCTAAGCTTGCTCAGCAAAGCTAAACTCGAAGGGAGGGTTTTTACCCTCCCTTTTTTTTATTGTGCGTGAGCTAATCCTCGTTGAACTGCAAGTGGTTCAATACTATTATTATTTCTAGCTCTTAAATCATTTACAATTTGCTGTTGAACTGGACTACTATTATCAAAGAAGTTATAATTGATAGGTTGTTGGTTTGGTACGTTACCATCATTATCCAATCCACCTTTAGCAGCTAGGTTTAGCTTATTAAGTGCATCAACTGCTAGCTGAAATTCTTGACCACCATTAGCTAAACCTTTAATTGTTCTTCTATTACCCAACCCTCCGACTGTACCTCCATAAAGAGCAGTTTCTAAATCTGGCATAGCATTTTTTAGACCATTTGCAAAGTTCATAATATTTCTTCCAGTTCCAGGTTTAATTTCTAATTTACCAAGTCTTTCAAGGTCATTTAGTACTAGATTTAATCCATTCATCTGATCTGGTTCTATACCTTTTAATGGCTCAAGAGCATCTACCATTTTTTGTATTCTACTTTTGCCTGGATCTACATCTCCTTCTCCAAAGCCAAATATACTTTTAACAAATCCAGCAATATCAGAAGCTGTTTCAGAAAGTTTACCTGCCATTTCTCCAGTAAAGAACATTGCAATACCTTTTCCAATATCTGGTAAAGCTTTTGCAGTTGGTAGAAGTTTTTCACCATCAATATCTTGAAGAGGTTTAATACCATCAATCATATTAGTAACTAGTGTTTTAGTAGCAGAACCATCGGCACCTAAGACACCACCAAGTTTAGCCATACCGTCAAATGCTACAAAGAAGGCTGCAATAGCGGCTCCAACAACACCCATACCAAGTGCAACTTTACCTCCAATCATTAAACCACCAGGAGCCGCTCCAAAGACAGCACCAGTTCCAAGAAGAACACCAAGAGCAGTTAATGCTTTTTGATCAAGAGCGCCAACTGAATCAGAAAAGTTTTTAACTAGATTTACAATAGACCCACCATCACCAACATTTGCAGCAACAAAATCTGCAGCTGAAAATGGAATGAAGAATGCAGCAATACCGGCCGAGATTGCGCCAATACCTAGTATAACTTTTTTCTTAGTTTGTTCACTAGTTACAGCGCCAAAAACACCACCGGCTGCAAGAAGAAGACCGAGGGCAGTTGTAGATCTTGCAGTTAAGTTACCAATGGCATCATCAAATCCCTTCACAGCCTTTGCAATACCACTAAAGTCAGAGCTTAACCAGCTTAAAGCTTTATCACCTACGGCCAAACCGATAAAGAATCCAGAAATACCAGCACCAAAGGCTGCAATACCCGTACCTACATCAGTAGGTTTCTTTGACATCAAACCAGCAACAGCACCACTAAGAAGTAAAGTACCAAGTACAGCTTGAGCTTCTGGTGAAAGGTTTAGAATTACATCAGAAAAACCTTTCATTGCTGCTGCTAATGATGTAAACTTTAGATCAAGCCAACCTAATTTTTCTCCTGCACCCATAAGTGCATCACCGATAAGAAGACCACCGAAGAATGCTGCAATACCAGCACCAAGTGTACCTACACCTAGAGCAGCTTTAGGACCACCAACAACTCCAATAGCCATAATTCCAGCTAAGGCTGCCATCGCCTCAATTGGCATATCTGTAATAATACTGGCAAATCCAAGAGAGGCAGCTTTAAGAGCTGTAAAATTAAAGTCAGCTCCAATTTCTCCTAGAAAAGCGAGACCTGCATCACCAGCTAATAGACCACCAAAAAATGCTGGAATTGCTACACCCATAGCCACTAGACCAGCGGCGCCTTTCAAAGCAGCTTTAGAAAAAGCCGCAAGTCCTAGACCAGCCGCACCTATTCCAAGACCCAGACCTCTTCCACGGCCGCCGCCACCGCCTGTGCCTCCTTCAAATTTCATTCCTGAAAGAGCAGCTGCTATTTTTTTAAGTTCATCTAATTGAAGTTGTGCAAACCTTTGATCTTCTCTTCTTTGTTCTGTTTGTTCTCCTTCAGATGGTGGAGGAGGAACATCAGCCATTCTTGCAATATTTTCGGCTAAACCAAAGATAGACTTCTTCATTTCAAGAAGATGCCTTCTTGAATTTCTAGAATCGTTCGCCATAAACCCAAGTTGATCTTGAGTTCTTTTGTTACCTTCTTTTAATTCGGTAATCAGATCTGATAGTTCAGCCATAACTTATTCCTTTATTTTTTAGCCGCAATAGCCTCTTTGCCGTAAAATGCTGCCACAATGGCGGCAACTGAAACAAAGTAGACTGCAGCCATGTCTCCTAGAATTTTTGCTGCTTGATCTAGCCCAATAAGAGTTGCAAGGATAACAAAGGCGGGATATAATAGCATTCCACCTAGTGCAAACCATGCCATATTTCTTTGGGCATCCTGTTTTTTATCTTCATTTTCCATATCGCTGCGCTTATCAGCCAGCTCAATCATTCGCTCTTCTCTCATCATCTCCTCATCACTAACAATACCATCACCATCAACGTCTAAATGTGCATATTTAGAATCTATTTCTAATTTTTTAGCTGCCATTACCTTCTCCTCGCTTGAGCTTTTTGCATTTGATCGTTTTGTTCTTCAACCCATTGTGTTAACAAAGCTACGTAGATGTCTCTCTCCCAAGGTAGCATGTTTTCAATTTCAGTCAAAGAGTAATTATGATGTTGCATCATAGCGAAGTTAGTCCTGAACATGCTCTCCAGGTTATTATGGGAGAGAGCTAGCCGAAAAAATCGTTTAAGCCCTCCAACACAATTGAATTCTCTTTACCACATTTTTCACAAGTCCATGTGACTTCTTTTCTTAGTTTTGGAAAGCTATTGAAAAAATCTTGTAGCTTTTCAAACTGTTGTTTATTAAGTGACTCAATAAAATCCATAAGTTCCTGTGGCGTAGAATCTACTGAGTTATAAACTTTTTCTGCATCATGAATAGATACGATAGAGGCAACCATCATTCCAAGAACCATATCAATTTGGGTCTTGGCTTGTAAGCCTTTCATTACATCTTCCATTCTTCCTACAGTTGGAAACTTAAAACTAACTCCAATATCATCAGTAATTTGAATAGTACTTTCTGCTTTTGGGTTACCTTCAAGTTCAATCTCATCTAGATTAATTTCTACTGGTGTCATATGGTCACATTTATCATCACTACATTTTAGTAGAATAGTAGCCTTTTCACCAACTGACTTTGATCTAAGCTTGAGAAAAATATATTCCAAGTCATACATAGCCAAGTCTCTTACTTCAATTTTATCAAAAGTACAGACCTTGACAATGTCTCTCATTGCATTTGTTATTTGTTGTGCATCACCTGACTCCATTGCGGTGAGCAAAACTTTTTCCTCTCGTACTACGAAAGGCCGATATTTAATTTGTTCTCCCGTTGAAGGGATAACCATATCGTAATTTACAGTATTTAGTTGTGGCAATGCCATCACGTTCACTCCTTAGTTATTAAAATAATTTATTGGCAACAATACCAAGCAGTGTACCTGCCAAGCTTGCTCCATCACTCCATTCTTCGTATGCCATAGTAACAGTTACTCTGGATATCGTATTTTCACTTGTATTAGATAGTTCTACAGACGATACCGTAACTGGATACGCTTTTTGAAGTGTACAAGTATAGATTGGTATATTGTCTGGTCCTAATTGCTGAATTTGAACATCGGATACACAATCATCTTTATAATTGACTGTGCCCTTTTCAAAGTTGATTGTTTTTGCGGTCCAATCATCAAAGACCTGTTTAAGATAATAATCACCAGTTAGTAAGAAAGTAAAAGTTACATCATCGTTAATATAACCATACGGTTTCTTAATAGCTTTAAGTCTAGTAATATGTTCTGCCGTGGCTATTTGTCGTCCTGGCAAACTACACGATTCACAAAGAAGTGAGACATCCCTTGGATCGTTTAACAAAGACATAGGATTGAATCCATTTCCTGATGCCAAGTTAGTTAAGATAGCTCCTGGATTAATTGATATGACTGGCAATGGCATATAGATCGAAAACCTATTTGCTTTTGCAACTCCACCTCTTTTACCAAGAGTACCTCGAAGGGTATCAACACTAGCTGGTAATACCATTATGCACTCCTTATAGTTTGTCTAGACTGACGATATACATTTGTGGCAGTAGACTTTTTGAATCTCTGTGTTTGCATAAACATCGCAATTTCCCACTCACTTGGCTGAACCTTTGCTATTCGCGATTCTATGTGAGCGGTAAGATAATGTTTGAAACATGGTTTAAACATACGTAGTTTCCTAACACTTTTAAGTACACGATATCTTGCTCTAAATCTGGTAGTTTCGTCATATCTTTCGTTTGTTAGTTGGAGCGCGTCAAATAATTTTGCTCTAAGAACTGGTGGCAAATAGTGTAGGTTCAAACCGTAAAACCCACCTGGTGCTCTTTCAACCATAATGATAAGGGGAAAAGTATCATAGTATGGTAACGTTTCTTTGTGTTTTGGATCATAGAAAAACATGTACATGTCACCCATACGTGGACGTGTAACTCTTTCTAAACGCGCATCCTTTATTAGTTGTTGTCTATTAATATTTCTCATATTGCGAAGTTTGTCACGAAACCAGTCCATAGAGTCGTCTGTACGAATCTGGATTCCAGCTCTGAACGCTTGTACTTGCAATCTGTCAAAAAATGATTCAGCCATACTGTTATTTATACTCTATCCACGGAGGATTTTTATGCCTAATTTTTTCAAAGTATCTTCATGCCATATTGCAAATTTATATCCTCTTTCAACGCACCAATTATTTGCTGCTTTCCATTTGGATTCATTTTTCATATAAGTCAATACCTCATTCAAATATCTTTTTGTTTTTCTTTTTGGTTTTGGCGGTGGGACTGTCTGTTTTTTGGGTTTTATTTCAACCAGCCATTTTTGTCCCTGTGCGTCTTTGAAATAAATATCAACAAAGTAACGGTGGACTCTTTTGTCTGTGGAACAACGATATGGTATTACATACTCTTCTGAGCTCCATTCACTTACTCCATCGTTACCATCAAGGAAACGAAAGACTGCACGTTCCCATGACGATCGGTAAACCACTTCTTTGTGGTTTCCCTTATACTTTCCAATATTTTTTACCTTGTAACGGCCTTTATAAGTCATATAAATAACAGTAGATAATTTTAATAGTTAGGTGTAAAACATGGCACAATTTCGATATCCTGGTACATTGAATGATAAACATCCTGTCATTACAAGAATATCTATACTTGAAAGATTTAACATACTTGGAGAGGTTGTTGATTCTGGTTTAGGACCAGCAGCGCAACAATTTGCCGGTATTACTGGTGTTGACGACGCTTTATCCAGAGCTGCCGCAGAAAAAAATAAAAAAGAAGTAACAGATCTTGTACAATCTGTTTCTAATAGACAAAGAGTTACCGCTGGAGATTCACCACTTCACCAAATATATCTTTATGCACCATCTAGTATTCAATTTGCAGATGGCTTGCAATATGATAATCAGGAACTTGGTATTATTGCTGGTACTATTTTTGCTGCCGCTGATGCCGCTACTGATAGTGGAGGCCAAAATATAATGGAAAAATCATTAGCCATAGGTGGTGGTCTTGCTGCTGGTTTGTTTTCTGAAATAGGAAAAAGATCTGGTTTTAGTCAGCAAACAAGACTTAATTCTGGTGTAGCAAGAAATCCAAGAACAGAAATGTTATTTAGAACTCCATCAATGAGACAATTATCTCTTACATGGAAATTGATGCCTAATAATAGACAAGAATCAGCAGTAGTTTATGAAATGATTCAAACAATGAGACAACATGCTTACCCATCTATTGGTAATACAGGAGAAGATTTTGCCTTTGCGTTTCCAGACATTTTCAAAATAGAATTTGTAGGAAGAGGAAGTGGAAAAGCCAGAATGATTCAGTTTGCTCAAGCATATTGCACCGCAGTTAATACTACTTATGGAGCTTCAGGCCCAGCATTTTTTGATGGTGGCGATCCAGTTGAAATTGATCTTACCATGACGTTCCAAGAAACAGAAATCCAAACAAGAGAAAGTTTGGCTGAAGGAGGATTCTAATGAGATACTTTCAGTTCTTTCCACGTATCGAATATGATCTAGATGCAAATGGACAGACTAGAACTATTGTTGATACATTTAGGTTTGCTAAGATTGTAACTGATTTTAAGGACGATATTACGTTTTATAGATTTTATGATATTCAAGAAGGTGAAAGGCCAGATCACGTATCACAAAAACTTTACAACACACCAATTTACCACTGGACTTTTTTCCTTTGTAATCCTAATATGAAAAGTTTAGAAACTGATTGGCCAGTTCCTTCAAATGATTTAGAAGAAAAATTAAAGCACGACTTTCCTCATACTATTCTTACAATTAACACCTTTGACTTTTTTAATAAGTTTACTGTTAATGAAACGCTTCAAGGCTTGATCTCTGGTGCAACTGCAAAGTTTGTATCAAAATCAAGTGACCTAGGAGTATTAAGAGTATTGAATGTAACTGGTACTTTTTCAAATGGTGAGATTGTTCAAGGTCAAACATCAGGTGACACGGCTGTTATTGGTACTCAGGTTACTGAACTACAATCGCCACACCATTATGAAAAAGATGGGTTCCATGTACCACGCGGTACTGCTGGTGCATCTGAAATTACTATCCTTCAGCATGAAAGAGATAAAAATGATGCAAATAAAAAAATCAAAGTGATTCGCCCTGAATTTATTAGTAAGGTTGCTAAGCAGTTTAGGAGTGTTGTAAATGGCTGAGGAATTTGGACTTCCGTCCAATATTCAATTATCAGGAGTTAAGATTACTGGTGGCGATGGTAAAACCATGGACGTTACTGATATTTGTTATGAAATTATAGTTTATGAAGAATTAGGTAGCACACAGTTACATGGTAAAGTAGTTTTTGCCGATAAGTCTGGATTTTTTACTAAGTTCCCACTTGTTGGTAATGAATTATTTCAGTTTACTGTAAAAAAATTAGATTTTGAGATGACTCCAGTGTTTGTAATATCTTCTGTAGATAGTGTTGATATAACAAACGATGGTGGTATTATGTTTGGTATTAGTATTGTTGAAGAAAGAAATATTGTCAACGCATCAACTCTTGTTTCTCAGGCTTATGAGGGCACGGTATCTAGTATAGTAGAATCAATCTATAAAGATTATCTTGGAAGTGAACTAAGATATGTAGATGAAACTTCTGGCAATTATAGATTTGTTATTCCAAATTGGAAACCTTTAGCGGCTATTGATTGGCTTATGAGAAGAGCTGTAGATAAAAATGGAGTTCCTATTGTAGTAACTAATAATTTAAGAAATGGATCAGCTCTTGTTTCATATGACAGCCTATTCAAAAGAGGTATAGCCGAAGAATTTTTTATTAATAACTTTCCAAGTAAAGAAGCTAGTTCAAAGGGTAACGCTCATAATTTTAGACAAATTCAAAAAAAGCCAATGACATTTTCTACTAAAGCAAGTGGTAACACACTTCAACAAATGTATCTTGGCACATACTCTCATAGCTCTTTAAATGTTGATACCACAAATAAATCAGCCGATCTTTTAGAGTTTGGTGGCGATGATGACTTTCTTAAAAAACCTAGGCTAAATAAATTTTTAGCTGTTAATGAAGATGCTACTTATACAGAAGAAAAGAAAAAAGTTACAGAACTTTTCAAGACAAAACAAATGGTTGCATACAATCAAGGATATAGTTTTGGAGACGATTTTTTAAGTTATAATAGTGATGTCAACTCGGTTGTTCCTTTTAGAAATAATTATCATAATGTTCTAAATAGTTATGTGTATGAAATGACTATTCATGGTCGATTTGATATTGAAGCTGGATCTATTGTTAACCTACAGTTTCCATCAAACAAATTGCTTAATAAAGAGGAACCAGAAACAAATATAGATAATAGAAGAAGTGGAGCCCACATAGTGACTGCCGTGGCTCATAAATTTAATATTGATAAGTACCACATGGCTCTTGAACTCAAGACCGATGGTTTCGGAGAAGCTCATGCTATCAAATAATATGATGTTTTTTATTGGTGTTGTTGAGGATCGTAAAGATCCAAAAAACCTAGGACGCGTTAAAGTACGTATCTATGGTGACCATGATGCCGATAAAACAAAAATACCAACAGCGTCTTTACCTTGGGCTCAGGTTATGATGCCCGTTACTTCAGCAGCATGTGGTGGAGTTGGAAGAAGTGCAACTGGTATTGTACAAGGTTCATGGGTTGTTGGATTCTATACAGATGGAGATAATAAACAGTCACCTTTGGTTATGGGTACTTTGGTTGGTATTGCTGGTTCAGATAGTTTACCGGACCAAGGATTTTCAGATCCAAGTGGAAGACATCCATTAAGAAAAGAAGGACCCGATACTTCATATGGTGCTATTGGTGCAATGTATGAAACACATGCTCCATTTATTATTAAGAACGATTTAAGACAAGAAGAGGTAGAAACAGCCGCTCCTGAAAAAGTTACAAGTGTAGTTCAAGACGAGGCTGATAGTTATTACGAAAGAAAAACATGGGATATGCCATTTATTGCTGGTGGACAAACACCTTCATATCCTTTCAATAAAGTAGAAGAAACTGAAAGTGGTCATCTTTTTGAGATTGATGATACACCAGGCAATGAAAGATTTTCAAGGTTTCATATGGCAGGCTCAAACGAAGAGTTTCTGCAAAATGGTGATAAAACACTTACTGTAAATGGTAGTAATTATAAAGTTGTTTTTGGTACAGATCATATCTATATTAAAGGTGATGCAAATATGACCATTGATGGCGATATGAGAACTCTTGTAAAAGGTAATTATCACCTTGAAGTAAATGGTAATAAAACAGAAGTTGTTCGTGGTTCAAGACAAAGTAAGATTGGTGGATCAGAACATACTGAAATTGATAATGATTTTGCATCAAATGTGGCAGGAAATTATATTCAAAAAGTATTACTAGATGAGACAAGACTTGTAGATGGTTTAAGAACTACCACCATTGGTAAGACCGAAGATCTTACAGTAACAGGTGAGACAAGTATTACTACCATGAATAAGCTAAATATTTTTGCTCAGCAAGATTATTCAACTACCACAGTTGGTAAGTTGACTATTACATCAAAAGGAAATATTAAGGTGGAAACACCTGCTAACTATGATAAGACTGTAACCGGTAACGTAACGAATAATATTACCGGTACGTTTAACGATAACGTGACTGGAGCTGTTACTGAAACTTATGGCTCTACTCAGAATACGACGGCTAGTGGTGATATTACAATCCAAGGCGGTCCTAACATTAACTTGAACTAGGAAAAAAAATGGAAGCTATATGGCATATATTATTGACCGTTTGTCTAGGAAGTACTTGTATAGAACAAGACGTTCAATGGTTTGAAAAAGAAGAACAATGTCGAGAGATGTTACCAGTATACGTAAGTGTACCGGCTGACGGAGATTGGGATACTGTAGAATATATTTGTAAACCAGTAGGGAGTAAAGGAACTTAATGCCCGGAATAGTAAGAATAGGTGATGGCCACGCTGGGCATGCAAGTCCTACGCCAAGCCCATTTCATGCAACATCATACGCTAGTGGATCTAGTAACGTAATTATAAATGGATCTGGAGCTGTAAGAGTTGGCGATGCAACTGGTTGTGGTGATCCTGCAGCCGGCGGTTCACCAAATGTAAAAGTCAATGGAATATCAGTTCATCGTTTAGGTGACGCTACGGGTGGTCATGGATCTTGGGTACCGAACTCAGCAGCATCTTCATCAGGAAATGTGTTTGCCAATGGTAGTTCAGGTAGTGGTACTCCACCAGATCCTGCTGATGCTATTGCTCAGAACGGTACTTGTGCAGCCTATGACTGGCAAAACAGTGTATGTTTAGACCCATAAGAGAATAGGAGGTTAAAATGCTTTGCGGAAAGAATGAAGCCCTTGACTCTATTATGGGCAAGGTCGATGAGATCAAAGGAAAACTTGCCGAAGGTATGGGTGCTCTTGGAGATCTAGAAGCCAAGGCAGGAGAAGCTTTAGGTGAACTTCAAGCCGCACTTCCAGAACTTCCATCTGTAACATCATTGCAAGGTGATCTAGCAGCCGCACTTGCAGGAGCACAATCAGACTTTGCGGGAGCTTTAAATAGCTTCAAAGAAACTTGGGGTGATAAATTACCAGAGGCAGAAATCCAAGAATATTTTGATCAAATTAATTCTGTTATTGGTGATCCAACATCCTTGTTAAGTTTTGATCCTTGTAAGGCGTTTCCTAATAAAGAGTTAGATGATACTGGAGCAGTAGTAGTTAAACCAAAAGTAGCTGCACCACCTACTGTAAAACCAGAAAAAACAAAATCATTTTCTGAAATTACAACTTCTCTTAGTGCAAAATTAAATGCCCTTGGAGAACAGGTAGAAGCTAAAGAAGTAACAGGTTCAACACAAATAGATCTAAGTTCTTTACCATCATTGTTTTCTCCAGCAGGTACTTCGCTTGGTGGATCTGGTTTTAGTGGCGCCATGAAAACTCGTGGTAAAGTATTACAAACAGTCAATGATACCTTTACACCAGACGTAAGAGCTTTAAGAATAGCATTTGAAAAAGAAAAGAAAAAACCTGAATATAATCAAACTGGTGGAAGTGGTATTAATGGATCTGGTGCTGCAAAAAGACATAGACTATATACTACAGGTAAGATGACTGATAAACAAGTAACGTGGTATGAAGGTTTCTTAGATGCTGAAATAGCATATCAACAAGTTCAAGATAGAAGAGATGCAATTAAAGACCAGTTGTTAGTATACATAGAGTATTTGACTGGTCGAGTATCACAAGAAAATTTTGATAAAGGTGAAAAAGATTTTAAAGAAAACCCTTTATTCATAGATTCTGATCTAGAACTCTATGAGGCACAGAAAAAAGAACTAGATAAAGGAAAATCTGACTTTCAAGGTGTAGGTCAACATACAAATCAAGTTGTAAGTTCTGTGCAATAACGTGTATAAATAGATTTAACAACAACAAACAGAAGTGGAGTAAATTATGAAAGTCGGCGAACAAATCCTTATGGCAGCTAAAAAACAGGCTGAAGGAGAACTTGAAGTACATAAAACAAATATTGCAGTTTACCAAACAATGCCAGCGGGTATTGGTGAACATAGCGACATCGTAGAAGCGGTTATGGCAGAGCTTGATAAAATGGCTGCAGCACATGATCGTATCGAAATGATAGATAAGTACCTAACGTAATATGGCAAGAACACAGACAAAATCAGACGCATCAGGTGCAACTAAAGCTTCAATTACGAGTAGAGAGATCCTGTACTCTGATTTTGATCTGTCATTTATCAAACATCCAAATACTAAAGATGTTACCATATTAAAAGATATTGACTCAGTTAAGCAGTCGGTAAAAAATTTAGTACTTACTGGAAAAGGCGAAAGACCTTTTCAACCACGACTTGGTTCTGATATTCGTAAACTTTTATTTGAACCAGTTGACGAATTTACGGCTCTTGATATAGAAGAACAGGTAAGAGTCACAATAGATAATTTTGAACCAAGAATTAAAATTAACAAGCTTGACGTTATATCAGAACCAGACAATAATAGGTTTAAGCTTTCTTTAGAGTTTCAGATGATTACAAGTCTGGCTAGCGGCGACCTTACATTTTACTTAGAGAGAATTCGATAATGGCAGTTACTGTATCAAAAGAAAGATTGAATGTCACATCACTTGACTTTGATGAGATTAAAGCAAATCTAAAAACATTTCTTCAATCACAACCAGACTTGGCTGACTATGATTTTGAAGGATCAGCCTTAAGTACTATTATTGATGTGTTGGCATATAATACCTTCTATAATTCATTCAATGCCAATGTAAATATGAATGAAATCTTTTTGGATACCGCACAAGTTAGAAATAATGTGGTGTCTCATGCTAAGTCGCTTGGATATGTACCAAGGTCAATAACTAGTTCTTTTGCTGAAATTGACGTAACAGTAAATGCACCAGCTGGAACACCGGCATCTCTTAATATGCCAAGAGGTACTACTTTTCAAACTACTATTGATGGGCAAAACTTTTCGTTTGTCAACCTTGAAGCTCAAACTATCGTGCCTACTGCAGGCATTTATAAGTTTCCAGCTGTAAAGGTAAATCAAGGAACAATTAGAACTCAAAGCTTTATAGTTGATGATACATCAACAGCTCAGAAGTATGCTATTCCAGATACAAATATCGATACCGCAACACTTATTGTAAAAGTAAAAACTAATGCAACGTCTACAGATTTTGACATCTATACTCTTGTAACTAACATTGTTGATGTTAGTGGTACTACAAATGCTTACTTCTTACAAGAAGGAATTGATGGACAATTTGAAATTTATTTTGGTGACGATGTATTTGGTAGAAGACTTACTGCAGGTAATATTGTTGAGATCGAATATCTTGTTACTGACGGTGCGGCTTCTAATAATGCAACAGTGTTTAAACTTACTGGAAACGTATCGGGTAATACTAATGCATCTATTAATTTGGTATCAAAAGCTGGTGGTGGATCTGCTGCTGAGACTACTGACTCAATTAAGTTTAATGCGCCACTTTCGTTCCTCTCACAAAACAGAGTTGTAACGGCAGATGATTATAAAGCTATTGTAAAAAATAACTATACCAATACTGAATCTATCTCGGTATGGGGTGGAGAAGAACAGGCAGTACCAGAATACGGAAAAGTTTTCTTATCAATTAAACCAAAAAATGCACAAGTTCTTACAGAATCTCAAAAACAGTTTATCAAAGATAGTATTCTTAAAACTAAAAACCTAGTATCAATAACACCTGAAATTGTAGATCCAGACTTTACATTTATTAAGCTGGAAGTATTTTTTAAGTATGATCCAAACCTTACATCTCTTACTGCAGGTGAGCTTAAAAATGCGGTGATTGCTACCATTACAAACTATAATGACACTAACTTGAAAAAATTTGATGGAGTATTTAGAGCATCACAAGTAACTACAGCTATTGATGCCACAAATCCAGCTATCCTAAATACAATTATGCGAGTTAACGTACAGAAAAGACTAACGCCTACTATTGGAACTGCTCTAAAATATGAGCTATCATTTTCATCACCATTCTCTGCAAACATTGCAACAGGCGAGTCTGTTATTGATTCATCAGAATTTGTATTAAATGGATTTAACCATAAAATGCAGGATGTTGCTACAGACGATACTAATATTAGGAAGCTTCAGTTTTATCGTATTGCAAACAATCAAAAGATTATTACAACCGAAGATGCGGGTACAGTTGATATTGCAAAAGGACTTGTAACACTTACGTCTTTCAATCCTTCTTCGGTGGTTGGTGATAACACTTATATCACAGTTACAGGTACACCAAGTTCAAGTGACTTGGCGCCAAAAAGAAATCAGCTACTTCAAATTGATCTGCTTGAAACTACAGTCACACCTCAAATTGATGAGATTGCGACTGGATCTGTTATTGCAGGTATTGGATACACAACAACACCGAATAATGTATAATGTCTCATAAAGTAACATCCATAGTACCGGAGCATATCCAACTCGATAGACCTCAGTTAATGACGTTCTTAGAGGCGTACTATGATTTTTTACAAGAACCAGATCAACCTAGTACTTTTATGAAAAATTTGCCGGTTCATAGAAATATTGATGACACCGCTGATATATTTTTAGAATTGCTGCAAAGAGAATTGGCAACACCAATTCCCGAAACAATTATTGCAAATAAAAGAAAGCTCTATAAAAATATTACTGACATCTATCTGTCAAAAGGTGCTACACCTTCTTTTGAATCTTTGTTTAAGCTTATCTTTAATGATGAGATTGAACTATACTTTCCAAGGGTAGATATTCTTAAACCATCTGATGCAAAGTACGATGCAGTTAATGACAGATGGTTAGGTGATGATGGTAAGCTTTCGGTAAAGAAATTTATCCAGGATTCAAGATTTTACCAGTCATTCTCTTATGTTATTAGAACTGGTCAAACAATCGATAACTGGAGAGACGTTGTTAAAAAACTACTTCACCCAGCAGGGTTTGCTTTTTTTGGTGAGGTAACTATCTTTTCACAAGCAACTGGCGTAAATGCTGCAAAAGTTCAAAGAGCATTTCCGGCAGACTTTAGTGTACCATCAGCTGGTACTCCGGTTTTTGCTGATCCGGTAGTGGTTGATGTTACTATTCCGGTTATTGGTGGTGTTCAGGTTAACCTATCACTGTCATATATTCTACAACCACAAGCTCAACATGCAGTTGGACCTACGTTCCTTCATGTTGATAAGTACAAATTCCTTCCTGATATTGGCCCTATAAGTAATTATGGTGGGTTTACAATAGCCCAAGCTAATGCAGGAGCAAAAATTGACGTTTCATTTGAATCTGTCATAAACATTACGTAGAACACGTATAAATAGTTTAAACTAATTAATGAGGTAAGGGTTATATAAAATGGTAGCCATAATTTCAAAACAAATCAGGGTCAATAACGCGGGTAATTTCCGTGATGATATTGGTACCAATAGTACATATTTGTATATTGGTCGATCTCATCCTTGGCCAAACTCAGACACTAATATTGCCACTCCAGTGGATACGGTATTTGATAAGAATAACGTCCATCAGAATATGATTGCCTTGAAAAAGGTAGCACAATCAGATGTGACTCATTCAATTACTCGATATAACTGGCTGTCAGGTACGACTTATATTCCGTATGATGATCAGCTATCTACATTGAGTACTTCTCAATACTATGTAATCACAGACGAACTTAACGTTTACAAATGTCTGGAAGCTGGAACCGGCGCATCAACCGTTAAACCGACAGGACAAACCACCAACGCAGCCAATAGTGCTACTGCCGATGGTTATGTTTGGAAGTTTATGTACGCACTTTCTGGTACTCAGGCAACTAAGTT
>CEPA01025010.1_pt1 | contig 20181 bp, 18 predicted proteins | sample 356241 | NCBI WGS metagenome assembly CEPA01 (sample SAMEA2620542, study PRJEB7988) | marine metagenome | biome: marine biome (ENVO:00000447); feature: surface water layer (ENVO:00002042); material: "saline water (ENVO:00002010), including plankton (ENVO:xxxxxxxx)" | depth 5 m
ATTATTAAATACAATTATTCAAAGTGCTTTACCTATTGCTCAGTCTAATGCTAAAGCTATACAAACATCACTAGCTCAAGAAAGAGCCACTGAAGCTCAAGTAGCTTTAAAAGAAGCTGAGTTTAGACAACAAGCTGCTCTTACAAATGCAAACAATGTATTTAAATTAGACTTAGCACAATTTAGTGCTGACCAACAAACTAATTTATTTAATAGTAAATTTTTACAAACTATAAGTTTAGCAGAAGCTACTAATGACCAACAAGCTACATTACAAAATGCAGCATTTTTATCTCAAGCTAATTTAGCTCAAGCTAGTATTGACCAGCAAAGACAAATAAATAATGCCAAAGCATTTCTACAAATGGATATGGCTAATTTAAGTGCCGAACAACAATCAAGAGTAATTGAATCACAACAAAAACAACAAGTTGCATTAAGTAATGCTGCTGCTCAAAATGCTGCTAGACAATTTAATGCCACTAGCGAAAATCAAGTTAATCAGTTTATGGCTACTCTTGCCGCAGATACTGAAAAATTTAACACTACACAAATGAATGCTATTCAACAGTTTAATGTTACTCAGGCAAATGCTGCTTCAGCAAGAGACTCTCAAAGACTTTTTGATTTAGAAAAATTTAATACTGGAATAAGAAATCAAATAGAACAATTTAACAGTGCTATTGAAAATAATAGAAGAGAGTTTAATGCTAAAAATAGTTTAGCTATTGCTCAGTCTAATGCTCAATGGCGAAGACAAATAGCAACTGCAGATACTGCTGCTATTAATGCTGCTGCTGAACAAGCAGTAAAACAAAATTTTCAATTAACTTCACAAGCTCAAGCAGCTTTGTGGCAAGACTTGAGAGATGAAGCACATAATGCTTTTGTTGCATCAAGAAAAGATAAAGATATTGTAGCTCAATTAACTGCAGAATTTTTATCAGGTTCTTATGCTAATAAAGAATCTATGTCTTCTAATTTCAAAGTCTTACAAAGTTTAATATCTAACCTAACAAATTACTCTGTTGGTAATGTGATATAGGAGGTGCATTTTCAAGTTTGTAAGAAATATAGTTAAAGGTGTTGCCAAAGGCATTAAAAAAGTTGTCAAAGGTGTTGGCAAGGTTGTTAAAGGTGTTGTCAAAGGTGTCGGTAAACTTGTTAAAAAGGCATGGAAGAATAAATATATTCGGGCAGCTATAATTATCACTGCCATAGCAACTGGAGTCGGGGCTGCTGCTTTAGCAGGGGCTAGTGGTACTACGTTTGGAGCTGCTTTATCTAGTGGATTTACTGGAGGAGCATCTGCGTTTGGTAGTATGTTAAAAGCTGGATTTATAGGAGCAACAGGAGCTGCAGGAAGCACTGCAGGTCTTTTAGGTTCTGGAGGTGTAGGTGTAGGATTTTCAAGTCTTGCTCCCGGTGTAGTTGGAGCACCAGTGCCTACAGCTTTAGGTGGAGCAAAACTTAGTATAGGAGCTGCTTCTGGGATTCAAGGAGCTGGATTTAATTTAACAGGTGGAGCATTGGTAGGCGGTGGTTCTATATCTACACCTGTTGGTCCAGCAGCAAGTCCAATACTTGTTGGTCCTCCTGCTCCTATAGCAGCATCTTCATCTGGAAGCGGAACATTTATTGGAAGTTTAAAAGGAAGTACAGTAACATCACCTAAATTTATGAGTCCAGTACCTTCTTCGGCTTCATCAGTAACTGCAAAAACTGCTGCTGCTAAACCCGGATTTTTAGGACAAGTAGGTAACTTTATAAAAGATGGAGTAGTAACTGGTGCTAAAGGTGCTCTTGCTACAGTAACTACTAATACTTTACTTTATGGAGACCCTTTAGGAGATACTGATGGTCCTGACCCTTTATATAGAACAGGCGAAGGTGGTGGAAGTTTTTTTGGTGATGACTACAGTCAACTTAGAAGCATGGTTAAACCTTTTCCTACTCTTGGAGATTTAGGAGCAGATACTGTAGGAAACACTTATGTGACTTTATTAAGTAATTTAAATTATGGTACAGGTTCTAGAAATTATGCACTAAATACTAATATGGCATTAATGAAAGGAATACAAGTACCACAAATACAATATGCATAGTTATGTTAGAAAAAGATAAAAAATTAAAAAAGGTTGTTAACTCTACAGTAAGTGGAGCAGCTTTAGAAATAATAAATGAGTTAGATAAAAATAATGTTTCTCTTGAAGAGTTTTCTGGGGGTGATTTTTTAGATAAATTTAATGGTGAAGATAAAGTACCTTTAAGAAAAGCTAACAATCCTATTAATGAATCTGAGAATTTAGAATTTATTACAAATCATTTATCTGAAAAACAATCTGTTCCCGGAGCTTCATTAACTAATGACCCAGAAAAACCTTATCCTTGGGAGCAACCTCCAAAGTTTGCTAATCCTCAAGATGCATTAGATGATATGTATTTTACTTTATCACAACCAGAAGTTGCTAAAGATGTTGCTTCTGCTTTAGCTAACGGTGTTTCTGTTTTAGATTTAACAAGTTTATTTATATTTACAGGTTTTGTAGGAGGTAAATTTACTCCAGATGTAGGTTTATTAATAGGTGAACCGACAGCATATTTTATTATGTCTCTTGGTGAAATGGCTAATTTAGAATATAAAATTGAAGATGATGATACAGATTTAGATGAATTTATTGAAGGAGATATATCTGAAAAAATATTAGAAGCTAGTAATAAAGAAAGACTAAAACAACTGGCTAATAAAAATAATATTACTGAAAAAGATATACCTTTAGAAATAAGACAAGAAGCAGCACAAAGAGTTGATACAAGTTTATTAGCTCCTACTGCTGAATCAGAAGAAAATAATTTATTAGATAGGACAGTATAATGAAACTAGATTTCCAAGATATATTTACCGGAAAAGCAGAAACCGATAGAATCAATAGAGAATACGCAAGAGGTCTTGCAAGAGATGCAGCTAAAGATAAACTTAAACAAGACTTTGTTATGGATTTAAGTAGACAAGTTTTTATTGATGGTCCTGAAAAAGCTAGAAGAGAAACCACTATGGCTAATCTTCAAGGCGAAGATTTAAAAAAAAGTTTGCGTGAAGTAAACATGAAACAAAAACAAAGTATCTTTGAACAAAACTATGCTTACTCAGAAATTATAGCTAATGCACCTACTCTTGAAGAAGGAGCAGAAAAAGTAGCTAAAGATATATTTAATCAAACTCCTATAGGTCAAATATTAATGAACAATGACTTTGGAAAAGGAGCAACTGTTCCTGATTATCAAATTAAAGCTTACAAGTTAAAAGAGAAAGAAATACTTAGTGATTTAACTAAAGAAATATTAGAAAACTACGAAGGCTTTACAAAACTAGGAAATCCTGAAGAGTTTGCTTTACGTTCAGGTCAAAGAAATATTGACATCTATAATTTAGGAAGTAAGGTCGCTGGACTTAAAGGCGATAAAATGACTTTGTTTGGAAATGTGTTAGGGGGCACTGATGCTAAAATAGCTGAACTTAATGGTTTAAGACTACAAGTTGAACAGCAAATGGAAAATGATTATAAAATTGTAGAAAGAGGACTAACTAATAATAATAAATTTATAGATTCAAAAAACTATCAAGACTTAGCAAAAGAAATACAAACACCTTTTGTTATGAGTGAAAATAAAACTGATATTAAAGCATTTAAAAACTCTTTTGATAAAGATGAAAATCTTAGAGCTGCAGTTTTTTCTCTACCTAGAGGTATGTTAAAAGGTAGTGATAATATAGGATTTCTTAGAAGACAAGCAAGTTCTGTTTTTGGCAGTGATGTAGATACTTTTAAACTAACTGCAAATAAAGAAAACTTTAAAATCTATGATACAGTTATAGACCAAGTAACTAATACAGTTACTAGAAGTAAAGAGCCTGTACCTAATGGTCAATATACTTTGGAAAATGTTTTTTTTAATGACCTTTTACCTATAGCAGAAGCTATTCAATATGAACATTTAAGAGCTGGTGGGGGTAAAAGAAGTGCACAAGAATATTTAAATTTAGCTTTTCAAACTTTAGCTAAAGCAGAATATATTGAGCAAGATAATGATGGCAATATAGTTTATCAAAGACCTTTGAATATGAATCAACAAATTGTTGGTATTGATGTATTACCTAAAGAAGAAAGAAGTAAATTATTAGTAGATAAACTTTATACTCAGGGTCTTATTTCAATAAGTAAAAATGCTGATAGACCAGTAGATTCTTTTATATCGTCTAACTTAACAGCGATGCAAGATAAAATTGATGAGACTATAACTAATCCAGAATCCTCAGAAGAAGAAAGAAAAAAAGCAAACGAAGACCAAGATGATATAAATAATAGTCAGGGTTCTGTAAGAGCTTCTGGTACTTTATCAGTAAAACAACTTATTAGACCTTCTGATGAAACTACTATTGGTCAGGAAATAGACATAGATGGTAATGGTTTTGTTGTTAAAGCTGGACAGCTTAGTTATGAAGAAGCCTTAGAATTATATGATAGAAAACTAATTAATGATTACAATTCTCAAACTGCTGAACAAGCTTTTGTTGCAGAAGATGATGAATTAGCTGAGTTTATTGCAGAGGTTTATTTACCTAACGCTACAACTATTGAAAAAAATGATTTTAAAAATAATTTAAAAACAAGACAACGTATTAAATTTAAATTAGATAGTGAAGACTATTTAGATACAACACCACCAGCTAAATTAGAAAGAGATAGAACAATAATGGAAAGAGTAAGTGATGAAATAATAAGCTTACAAAATACTCAAGGCACTAGAGGTAGAGATAAAGTTGCTGAAGCTATTGGCTCTGGATTTAGGGCTGTCGGTCAATTTATTTCTGATGTAGATAAGAGAGCTAGTATTAATAGAATTGAACAGCAAATGCAAAGTATTCAAAGAAGCATAGATAGTGGAACATTGTCTAACAAGAGAGTAAGAGAGCAACAAGAAAACTTACAAAGTCTTGAACAACAATTAGAACAATTAAAATTAAATTAAAACATGTTCAATCAAACTAAATTTATTCATAAGTCTGATTCTATTGATTTAGATGAAATATCAGAAATAAAAACTTCAGATGAATTACAAGAATCTTCTTTACAACAAAAAGAAACAAAAGAAGATAAACCTTTATTTCAAGATAATAAGTTTAAAAGAAATCCAGAAATTAGAGAATATAATACTTACGAAGATTTAACTCCTAATTATAGTGTTACTCAAGTAGAAAGAAATCCACAAGCTATTAAAGACTTTGAAGTTCTTACTGATTTTTTTGGAACTAACGACAGAATGAGTGAGTGGTTAAGAGATGCTAATACAAGTACTACAAGTTTAATTTTAAGAGGATTAAAAGCTACAGATGCTCCTGATGAAGTTAAACAAGCTTATGGTAGATTACAAACTAACTTTAATAAAGCAAAATTAAAAACTGCTGATGAGTGGTGGGATTTTATTAAAGATTCAACTATAGATATTTTTGCAGACCCGATAACTTGGGCATCTCTTATTTTTGCTCCTGTTACAGCCGGTACTTCAGTTGCAGCTACTAGAGGTATAAATGAACTTTTAAAACAAGGTGTTAAAAAACTTACAGTATCTCAAATGTTAGATGCTAGTAAAAGACCTGCAATCTTTACGGCTGCAGAAGGTGCTGCTTGGGGTGGTTTACATAATTACTATAGACAAGATTTAGATGTAGATTTACATTTAAGAGAAAAAATAAATCCAAAAGAAATCTTTAAAACTATGGCTGCTACCAGTGTTTTTGGTGGTGCTTTAGGTGGAACAGTCGGAGCTTACAATGCTAGTCGTTATTTTAAGACTATGCAAAAAAGACATAATGCTGAAGACCAAATTAAACATGCTGATTCTGTAACTAGAAAAGACGTTGTAGAATCTGAGTTATCTGTACCGAGTGTATCTTACAAAGAAAATACGTTAGATAATTTAAAAGAAAATTTAGTTGGTGGTTTTTTTGGTAAAGCTACATCTGTACTTTTAACAGCAGCTAAATCTTCTCCAACCTTAGATAATTTTTTAAGAAATCTTAGATACGATTATGGTAGAACTGTTTTTGGTAAAGCCTCTGACTTTATAGAAAGAACTGGACAAACAGCACTATCTTATTTTGAAGCTTTACAAATAAATGGTTTTGGACAAAGAGTTGGTAAGTTAGAACAAATACTCAACAATACTGTTGGAAGAAAAACTTCTTGGAAACACTTTGGGGCTGCTAGAATGACCAAAGAGGATAATGATGGTATTTTAGAATTACTTACAACTGGTGGTGAAGCAACTCAGTTTAAAACTGTAAATGAACAAACTAAAAATATAACTGAAGCTCAACGTAGTGCTTATCTACAAATAAAAAAATTATTAGATGATGCTTTTAAAGACGGAGCAGATGCAGAGTTATTTGCTGAAATACAAAAAGTAAAAAATTATTTTCCTAGATTATTTTCTTATTCAAAACTAGAAAAGTTAAGAGGTAGTGCAACTATACAAAACGGTAAAATAGTTTACGATATAGATAATTCATTTTTACAAAAATTAATTGATAATGACTATGCTAACCCTAATAATGAGTTTGCTAGAAGTAGATACCAAAAATTTTATAATGCAAAAGCCGTAAAAGAAAATAAAAATTTAGAAGAGCTAGAATTAGAATTAGGTCTTCCTGCAGATGCAAGAACAGTAGACCAAGAAGCTTTTGATTTTGAAACTTTATATCCAGAACAAAATTTTAACTCTTTTGAAGATGCTGCTATTAGTAGATTAAAAACTAAATATGGTGATAACTTTGAAGACCACTTAGATGAAGTTGTTGATTTAGCTAAAATAGAAAAGGGTAATGCCATTATAGATGGCATGTTAAGACTTAAAGATACTCCATTTGAATATCGCCCTGTGGGTAATGTTGGGGCAGGAAAAGGATTTTTACAGCATAGAGTCTTTACTAAAATAAATGATGACGAATTAAGAGAATATTTAAATGATGATGTTACAGAAGTATTAACAGATTACTTTACTAATGTTACTCAAGCTATTGAAAGAAAAAAAAGATTTGGTTTAACTTTAAAAGACTTTGAAAAAGACCATGTTGCTAAAATAGCAGATGAATTAAAAGAGAATGGAGCTACTAACGAACAAGTAGCAACTATCGTAGAAAAAATTAGAAAGCTTCACAAAAGAACTTTAGGTTTAGAAATAGATGATGGTCAAGGAGTATTTAGTAAAGCAACTAAAGGAAGATTTAAAACTGCTTCTGAATGGGGTCGATTAAGTCAACAAGTTGCTCACTTACCATTGGCAGTTGTTTCTAGTATTACTGAACCTTTAATTATGTTATCTAGAGTAGGGGCTGCAGATACTCCTGCTGCTGCAGGTGAAATTGCTAAATCAATGGTCAAAGGTGTTGAAAAGATTATTGATAGAACATTAAAAACTACTTATTCGACAGTCACTGGTAAAAAAATTAAATTTAAAGATTTAGATGATGATTACTGGAAAGAACTTTATGACGTTGGATTAGCTTTAGAATCAGCAACTCTTGACGGTCTTGATAGACTTGCAAGTGGAGACCCTTTAACTGGCACATTGGCTAAAGGTTTTCAAAATGTATTTTTTAAAACTAATTTTCTTACTCAATGGACACAAGCAGTACAAGCAGCTTCTTATGTAACTGGTCAAAAAATTATCAGAAGAAATGCTCAAAAGCTTTATGAAAATCAAATAGGAGCAAGAACTTTATCTACTGGTAATTTTAGAAATGCTGGTATGAATCAAAAAAAATATTTAACTCAACAACTAAATGAGTTAGGTATAGATGAAAATGATGCAATTAATTGGTATCGTAGTTCTTTAGATTCTGACAAAATATTTGATGTTAACAAATCAAGAGAATTAGATTTTTATACAGACAAACTTTTACCCGGAGCAGGAAGATTTGTTAACGAGGTAATTCTTAACCCTTCGATAGCAGCAGCAAACAAGCCACTATTATTTAGTCATCCTGCTGGACAACTATTATTTCAATTTGCTGGTTATCCTACTGCATTTAACAATATAGTATTAAAGAGGTTTATAAATGAAAGCTACAACTATCCGATGTCAGCTTCTCCCAAAGTACTAGCCACCACACTGTCTATGACTACAGTAGCTTTATTAGGTAACTACATTCGTAGTGAAGGTAGAGCTTTTGAAGAATATGATGGTAGACCTAAACCAGAAGGCGAAATAATCATGGATGCTTGGTCTAGGTGGGGTGGATTAGGATTTTTAGACCATGGAAGAAGATTTAAACAAAATTTAAAATATGGTGGTGGACTTATAGGTTCTGGTGTTAAGTCATTTACTGGTCCTTTACCTGCAGATTTTGTTGATACGTTATTATATAGAAAAGGTCCGGGAGCTTTAGCAACTGGTAACATACCTTTTTATGGAATGTTCAGCACTGAAAGCAGAAAAAATCTTAGAAAAGCTGGAAGAGATTTTGATAAACAATTAGCTAAAATAATTTCTGGTGAAGAAAATAGTCAAAAAAGTATTTATGATAGAGCTAATTATAGAACTGGAGGACCTGCTGTTAATGTTCCTAATGCTCCTGCTAGACCAGAAGAAAGAGTAAATAAAAATACTGGTATGCCTTATGATTTAGAAGCTGGACCAACTGCACAGCCTGAAAAAGATAGAAAAGGTTTTAGTGAAGAAGGTAAGTTATTAGCAACACTAGAAAGAAGACAAAAGAAATTTACAGGTGGTGTAGAAAATTTAGTAGAAGATACCGTTTTAGATATGGTTAAAAATAAGTCTTGGTTTAAAAGAGCTACTGAACCAGAAGGAGAATTATATAAAGGCAAACATACTTTACTAACAACTTCTATGGAAGCAGATGGTAAAGAATATTTATTTCCTACAATTAGAGAAGTAAATGGAAAACTTAAAAAACTATCAAATCAAGCTGCTTTTAAAGAAGCAATGAGAAAAAAAGATTTTTTAGTCTTTGAAGGTAAGGATAAAAGAGAACAAGCTACTGAAGTGTCTAAGATAATAAGCAATCTTGTTATGCCTACAAGAAATACTAGAATGAAAAAAAATCAAGGACTAGAAGTGGAAGGCTATGACTCTTACTTACAAAGTATGAGAAGTTGGGAAAGTGACCACGGTAATACTCCTATAAGAACACATGATGCTGCAGAAAAAAACAAAAAAGAAAGTGAAAGAAGTTTTGATATTGCTTATGGACACAAAATAACTGACAATGAATTAAGAACTGGAAAAATATATGGTATTGATTTTATAGATTTAAAAACAGGTAAATACATACCTCTTACAGAAGAACAAAAAATATTTATTCAAAAACAAGATGTAAATACAAATGTAAAAGTTGCTTTAGATAATGGTTGGAAAAAAGAATTAGAAAAAAGAAATTTAAACTTTGAAAATTTACCATCTCAATATAAGTTTGCTTTAGCAGATTTAGCTTACAATGTTGGGGGTACTAAAGCAGGAAAAAGTTGGGTTAAAATATTTGATGATATAAAAAATAATAATACTGCTTCTTTTGTTAAAAATTTAAGAAGACAAGACGGTGGTAGAAATACTGCAGGTATGGATAACAGAGCTGCAAAAGCTGCTTTTAAAGCAGGTCTTATAAATAATAGAAGAGAAGCTATAGAATATGGTTTATCTTTAACTAACACTAATGAAATACCTAAATGATACTATACAGAGAAAAAGACTTAGATGAAGCTTACAAGATAGATTGTAAAGCTCGTTCTCGTAATGATATGCCTTGGATAAAACGAGAAGATTTTAGAAAGATATATGAAGACTTAATGGATTTGTATATGATACAACTAAGCCCTAGACAGCTTTTAGAAGTCGAAGAGATTCCTGAAGTAGTTTTAGATTCACTAAAAGGAATATTAAATAAAAGCTTACACTTTGAACCAGAGGAAAAATAATGGGCTTTCCTTTTGAAATAATTACCATGCTTGGTTCTACTGTACTTAGTGGAGTTATGAGTATCTGGGCTGAAAGTAGAAAGGCAAAAGCAGAAGAACAAAAGCTACTTATCTCTAGAGGTGAGTTTGAAATGAAAGCTGTAGCTGCTGCTCGTAATGTAGAGAATGTAGGCTTTCAATGGACTAGAAGAATTATCGCACTAACTGCTATCTTTGCAATCGTAGTACTGCCAAAATTAGTTGCAGTCTTTGCTCCAGATATTTCAGTCACAGTTGGTTATACGCAATTCAAACCCGGATTTTTATTCTTTACACAAGATGTAGAGATATTTAAATGGATAACATTTGAGGGCTTAGTAATAACTCAATTAGATACAAACTTAGTATCGGCTATCATTGGTATGTATTTTGGTGGTAGCTTAGTAAAGCGATGAAAGGATTAGACTATATAGGCATAATAGAAACAGTAGGAATACCCATGGTAGGTGCTATCGGTATGGGGTATTTAGTATGGCTAGTAGTAAAGTTTTTGATGGCTGATATTCATAAAAAATTAGATACTCAGCATCAAATGATTGTTGCCTTGATAGATAGAATCAGGCAAATGGATAATGATATGATTCGGATTGATGCCATGTGTAGAGCTGCAATGGGTCTAGACCCTGACGTTAGCCGAATAGCCAGAGCAGACGGTCAAAAAGACCAACGCAAAGACTAACCATAAAAACTTTATCAGGTGCTGAATAGCTTGTCTATTCGGTAGAATTAACTATTTTTCACAGGAGGTAAAAGAGTGAGGACAGACGAAACTGTATGCGTACTATGCATAATGTTTTGGGTTGCTTGTGGTATGTTTTATGCTACTGTAACTTTTTAATCCGTATTTTGAACACGGGCATTTAAACAAGATTCAATATAACTATGTATTTCATCAAGTTTAACTGTAGCTTCTCTTATGATAACCCGAAGATTTTCATAGTCTTGTCGGGATAGATATTTTTTAAGTTTCGCTATATCAACTTTAGTTCTTTCAGTGACAAGGTTTCCACTTTTGTCATACAGTAATCTATAAGCTAAAAGTTGTGCTTCATTTCGTTTCGTTTTCATTGTTAAATCCTGCAAAGGTTAATTGTCCGTAATCACCTCTGAGTCCAGCTTTCTGATATGAAGTAGCTCTACCTTCAAAAAAGTTTTGATGTTCAACTCCCAACACATCGTCTAACCATGTCAGAGGATTATCTTTTTGATTAAAGTTAGGTTTAAGTCCTAACTGTAATAATCTCCTATCGGCAATGTATTTGTTATACGCATACATTTCCTCTTTGGTTAGCCCTTCTATATCTCCCATCTCAAATACTAAGTCAAGAAACTTTTCTTCAAGTTTTACCATCTCTCTACATATCTGATAGATTTCTTTTTTAAAGTCGTCTGTCCAGATTTCTAGATTTTCTTTGATAAATTCTCTAAATAATTTAGTCATAGCTTCTACATGTAAGCTTTCATCTTTAATAGAGTATGCCACAATCTGACACATACCTTTCATCTTACCAAATCTTTGAAAGTTCATTAGTATAGCGAAGCTACTGAATAGCTGTAAGCCTTCCGTAAAGGCTGAATAAACGGCTAAAGCTTTAGCAATAGTCTTCTTATCAGATTTAATAGTTTTAAGGTCTGTAATGTACGCATGTTTGTCAGACATTTCTTCGTATTCAGAAAAAGCTTTGTACTCTATCTCAGGCATTCCAACAGTATCTAATAGTAAACTGTAGGCATGTTGATGAATTGCTTCCATGTTGCCAAAGGACAGCATCATCATTCTAGCTTCTGGAAGTTTGAAAAGTTGCATATACTTTTCTACATAACCCGAAGCAACATCTACATCTGACTGAGTAAACAATCTGAATATCTGAACTAAAAGATTCTTTTCTGAATCAGTTAATCTTTCATTCCAATCTTTTACATCAGTATGTAGTGGCACTGACATAGGATGCCAATGCATTCTGTTTTGTAAATCGTAATACTCAAACATCCAACTGTAGTCGAATGGTTTGTAGTAATCTCTAGTTTTTAATAAGCTCATTTATCCCTCACAAGCAATACATTCCACATCATCTAATTTAATTCGTGGAACTTTAATGTTAACATTCTCTGCAGCTTTAGCAGCATCAGACCTAAAATAATAAAGTGACTTTAATTTATTCGCACCATACCAATGAACATCACTAACATACTGTAAGTATTCATTATGTTGTTCTTGGTCCTGAGTTGAGTCAGGTAAGATAAAAAATAAATTAACACTTTGACTTTGACATATAAACTCTTGTCGCTTATATGCATGTTCGACAACCCAGATTTGATTTATCTCATCTGCAGTTTTAAATACTTCTTTTTCTTCTTTTGTAAATAACTTTAACTCTTGTATTGACCCACGATTATCACTAATATCTTGCCAAACTTTCTTACGCTTTTTAGGGTCAGTTACTTTTTTGTTAATGAGTTTTTCGAGGTTTTTGTTTTTGACTTTATAGCTTCCAGATAGCGTTTTGTGAGTGAATACGTTAGCCCTGATGGGTTCGATGGATGGAGAAGTTCCCCCACAAATAATACTGGAACTAGCATTAGGTGCAACAGCAAGGAGATGACAATTCCTAAGACCAGAATTAGAAATATCAGGAGCTTCCCCCCGTAGTACAGCAAGTCTTCGAGATGCACTGACAGCAGCTCCCTTGATGAACTTAAATAATTTATAGTTGATTCCAGTCGAGAAGATTCCCTCAAAGGGAATGTTTTGATTTTGTAAATAAGAATGAAAACCCATTGCTCCAAGACCAATAGACCTTTCACGGTAGGCTGAATAAGCAGCTTTTGTAAAACCTTCTTTGCCTTCTTTAATGTGCTTTTTAAATCTTTCATAGTTTGCATTGTAACCTCCAAGTGAATTTAAATCGACTGCATTTTCAATGAAGTGTTCTAATACATTGTCAAGCATAGTAACTAAATCATCAATAAATTTTTCTTCCTTAGACCATTCATCAAAGTGTTCAAGGTTGACACTTGACAAACAACAGACTGCAGTTCTTTCGTCATTAGTAGGTAAAGTTATTTCTGAACATAAGTTGCTTTGTTTTACCTCTAAACCTAAATCTTTTTGTCCTTGTGGTAGAGCATCATTACAATTATCTATATTGACAATATAAGGCTCTCCAGTTTCTGCTCTAGCATCTAATAGTTTAGACCAGAGTTCTCTAGCTTTTATAATCTTAACAGCTTCATTTGTTTTTGGGTCAATTAATCGCCAATCATCATCATCTTCTACAGCTTTTAAAAATGCATTAGTTATATTAACTCCATTATGTAAGTTCAAACATTTTCTATTTACATCACCACCAGATTCTTTTCTCATTACCATGAACTCTTCAATCTCTGGATGTGATATATCCATGTAAGCAGCATAACTACCTCGTCTAGTTACCCCTTGATTAAAAGCTAACATTTGCGAGTCTACTACTTTCATAAATGGTATTGAGCCAGTAGATTTACTACCATTACTTGTAGGTATACCATCACTTCTAACATCGCCCCAATAACCACCAATACCACCACCAGAACTTGCTAACCAAATGTTTTCATCATAGTGGCTAGATAAACCTTCACGATTATCAGGAACATAATTAAGAAAACAACTGATAGGTAATCCTCTAGTTGTACCACCATTAGAAAGAATAGGGGTAGAAAACATAAACCAAAGATTAGAAACATAGTTATAAATTCTTTGAGCCATGTCAAAGTCGGTTTCTTCTTTAAATGTAGAAACAAATACTGAAGCTCTAGCAAAAGCTTCTTGTGGCGAGGTTTCACTTTGCCATAAGTATCTATCTTGAAGAGTATCTAAACTAAACTTGTCTAGTTTTTTATCTCTGTCATAGTTTATAATTATTCCTAAATAAGGATGTTCACCCTTTTTTTCCATTTTTTTCCTCCAATCTTAAAATGTAAATTGCTATCATTGTATAGTGTATAATCTTTAGTAAGTCATCAATATTCTTACCATCTTTTTTACCAAACCTCATGGCATACTTCATAATGTTGCCCATAGCAAACCCTTCGCCATAACCAGCATCAAGTATCATGTCAGTAGCTTGATATTTTCCATGTGAATAGTGCTTATCATAAGTACCATCAACATAATGTTCTATCATTTTTAAAATAACTTTTTCATCAAATTTATAATTCATTGTCTTTCCATTCATCAGGTAAATTGCCTTCATAAAACCAACGGAAGTTATTAGCCTCTGCCCATTCAGCATGAGTTCTTTTAGTTCCGTCTCTTCTTTTTTTAGCTTGAGGCATGGGAGCATAAGGTTTTTGAAAAAAGAAAACCAATTCAACATTGTCAGGTAAAGCATCACGAATGTGAATGTATTTACTGTACTCTGCATAATCCCAAAATCTGCCCTTAGCTTCAATTAAGATAATCTTTTCGTCATCAAACACTCTGACAAAATCAGGTTCGTATTTTTTAGGAATATTATAACTAACTGTATCGTAATGATGCAGCCATTTATTAAATAATCTTTGATGTATTTCGTATTCCCAATGACTATCGTAGCCTCTAGGAATACCTGCCTCTTTCTTAGGTCTTGGTTTTCTTGGTTTTCTTCTTGCCATTTTTCTTTACGGTAGAGTCGTAGTTCTTAGCAAGTTTCCAATACTCTAAAATATTATTAAACATTCCTAAGTGTTTAGTGTGTGATTCTTTATCCCAAACATGATATAAAATAATTTCAGTATCTTTTCGGTCTACAAAAATAGATATTCGTTCTGCTTTCTTAAAACCACAACCCTGAGCATAAGCTGAAAGTTGCATACCATGTTCATCATAAACTAATTTAGCAGGGTCTTTGCCTTCTAAATTATCTTTAGTTTTAAAGTCAATAAATATTCCTGATTTAGAATACAAATCAACTTTACCACCATAGCCTTGTGTAGCACAAAAAGAATCTTCTGCTATCCAATCTTCTTTAGGAAAAGTTTCATCTAACCAATCTTTAATAATTTCGTATGGTTTAGTTTTTTCTTTACCTAAGAAACCTCTTTCAATCATGCCATGTATTTTAGTACCTCGTTCTGCAGCTTCAATACTAATCTTTTTAGAGTCGTGTTTACACCTAGCAGAAAACTCATCAAGCGATTCGTTCTCGTATCTTTCTAAAGATAGTGCTGAGTTTAGAGCCTGATTTATTTTCCAGTTCTCTAAAGAGGGTTTAGCTATCATACCAATAATCGTTGTGACAGAAGGTACTAAGCCTAATGTTTTTGCATCTCTTAATGTGGTATTTCTTTCCCTACCATTAGCACCAATGATAGTGTACATCGGCTCTCCTTCTTGAGTGTACCAATGACCTGATTCAGAAGTGAACTTATTATAGTTGTCTGGTTTGATTAAGTCAAACTCTTCTTCGTTTTTATTACTTTTTGGTATCATCATCTAACTCCTTAAATGCTTTTATTACATCTGTTGAAAATAATTTAGGTAAATTAACTAAGAACATTCTACTAGCATTATGGTCTCCACCACTTACAGTCTTGAAAGTATCTAATTTATCTACAATCTTTTTAAGTACCTCAGTCTTAAAAACTAAAGTACAGTATTCTTCATCTCCGATACAGAGGTTGTGAAACCAATAATCTGATTCAGTAGCACGAATACCAGAGGGTTTACCCCATGATTCATACTCAATACAAATGTTATTAGTTCCTGCCCATATATCTCTTTCTGATTTAACCTCAATCTTTTTGTTGGTTAACATCTCTGCAATTCTATCTTCTCTGATAGAACCGTATTGTAAATCAAGGTCAAACTTCTTTCTATCTTTCTTAGTGGGTTTCACTCCAGTTCCCTCCTAGCTTGTACTCGCCAGTCAAAGCACATCTCATGCCTAACTGCTTTCCTGCTTCTTCAATACATTCAACACCCATAAGACCAGTAAATTCTGCTATGTCTTCTTTAACTTGCATCTGCCATTCATCGTGAATGTTAGCAACAAACTTAGCATCAAGTGTATTTAATTTTATTTTATTATCAAAGATACACATAGCTTTTTTCATAGCTATCGCACCTCCACCTTGTAGTAAAGTATTTAAAGCAGCATGTTCATGCCTTACATAAATCTTTCTACCATCTAAACCTTTTAAGAATCCTCTTCTCGAAGCTTCTCGAACTCTGTTCGTAAGATTTTCAAGTGATGGCAAGTTGGTAAGAAAACGCTTTCTAAGTCGCTTACCATCTTCTCTTTTTCCTCCAACCACTGTTCCAAGCTTTTCATCTCCAGCTCCGTAGATAAGTGCATAGATGAAAGTTTTTGCTTTATCTCTAGATTCAAGTCCTGCAAGTTCTTGATTTGTTTTGTGTATATCGCCATTAATAACCTCGTCAATATATTCTTCGTCATTCATGTAGTGGGCTAACATTCTAAGTTCTAATCCACTAGCATCAATACCTAATAATTTATAACCTTCTGGCACAATCCAACAAGCACGACAGTCTTCTCCATACGGACTGTAAACTCCCGGGATTTGAGCCATGTTAGGATTTCTATGAGTCATCCTGCCAGTAATTGTACCGTTAGGTATTACTTTACCATGCACTCTTTCGCCTTGTAGTTCATCTATCCATGAGGAGATTTGAGCTATACGCTTTTGTAATAATAAAAACTCGGCAATGAGCCGAGCTTCTTGGATGTGTTCTATCTTTTTAAGTGTACCTTCATCAACTATAGGTTGACCCGTAGGTGTAAATCTTTCGGGTTTCCACCCAAAGTCTACTAAGTATTCACCAATTTGTTTGCGACTACCAAGATTAAACTCTTGTAATTTTCTACGCATAAATGGGTCATAGTTTTTAGTAGTTAAACACTTTTCATATTCTTCATCGGTCATGCCACGTTTAGATAACGTGCCGTCTTTCTTTATGTAGGGTGTGACAAGTTTATCATCGACCCACTTAGGTTTAAATGTTCGTTGTACTTCATCTTCTACTTCTACCATTCTAGATTTTAACTGTGCTAAAAGCATGGTAGCTTTTTCTAAATCAAATAGAAACCCAGTCTTTTCTTGTTGATTCATTATATTAGCTACTTGAGTTTCTAACTCAATACTTTCCTGACTAAAGCCTACTCCTTCTTTAAGTAAAGTGTAATAAACTTTTTCGTTAAGTAATACATCTTGTTCACAATACTCAAGCATCTGTGGTGTATAACTATCGAAGTCATCAGGTTGTTCTTGTTTATGAAAGTTAATTCTGTACCCCCAAGTTTTTAAACTGTGTCCGTTTTCTCTAACGGGTTGAAATAATCTAGACATAACTAAAGTATCAACGACTTTAGCATTTAACTTAACATCCATTATTTTTTCTATAGCAGGAATATCATAGCCAATAATATTATGTCCAATTAAAACATCAGCACTTTGTAAATACTCTACCCCATCAAGTAATTGATTAGGATTAAAAGTACGGCAAGTACCTTCATCTAAATCTTTGGCAACAATGCACCAAATCTTAGTAGGATTTAATCCATCTGCTTCAATATCAAAAACCAATTTCTTCATTGTCAAATGTGTCCTCCGCATGTACTTCAAATAATCTACCAGTTTCAGTATTATACTGTAAGGCACAAGCCAATCCAGTATCTCCAGTGTATCTAGACTTCAATACTCTAACCTTAGTAGTATTAGCTTCTTTAGGGTCAGTAGCTTGTTGATTTCTTTCTAAAGCAATAACACAATCAGAAAGCTGTGCTATGCCTTGTGAACCTTTAAGGTGACTCAATGATACAGTTACACCTTTTTCGTGTCCTCTGTCGCCTGTAGCTCGTCTTAAATGCGATACTAGAATCAAACCAACATTCGTTTCTTCAACTAAACTACGCAGTCTATTCATTAGGTTATCAATACCTCTTCGTTCATCGCCTTCGGTTAAGACATTGACAAGCATATGTAAGTGGTCAACCACGACCCATTTACACTCGCAACCTACAATCATGTATCGTAGTTTCGCAAATATCTCATCAATGTCTGTCGCACCTAAATGTGAATGAATGAATACTCTATTCTTCTGTATTACCTTATCGAACAAAGCATTTAAATCTTCTTCGGAATAACTATCTCGTTTCTCATTGAGATATAGTCTATCGTTTGCTTCAATGGATATTAAACCATCTGCAGTTCTTACCCAATTTTCTTCAAGAGCAATAATACCTACATTATCTTTAGTAGTTTTAATTAGCCAATGCTCAAGCTCTCTAGTGACTGAAGACTTACCCAGTCCAGTTCCACCAGTAAGAGTCACTAACTCACCTCGTCTTAATCCATATAGTTTCTTATTAAGTCCTTCCCACGGATAAGCAATACTTTCCTTTACTTCTCGATTAAGCCAGTCATCTTTTTTACTAGACAATTCCATAATACCTGATGGTGTATAAGTCTTAGCTTCCCACCAAGCTTTAGTAAAGCCTTGAAATTCTTTTTGTTTGAGCATGTCATTGGCATCTTTGTAGCCATTAGGTAAAGTCATTATCTTTACCTTTCCGGGTTTTAAGATACGAGCAACATTTCTCGAAGCTTCTCTACCTGCCTTGTCATTATCAAAACAAAGCACGACATTATCAAAGCTTTCAACAAACTCTATGCTTTCTCTAATATCTTTTACTGCACCTGCAGCACCTCGTTTAAGAGATACGACTGCCCACTTACCTTGAAAGAGTTCGTCTACTGCCATAGCATCGCACTCGCCTTCAGTAATAGTTAGGTATTTACCTCCAGTATTTCTATATAACTGTTCGCCAAATAATCCAGTACCTTCAAATGTACCTTTAGTCGCAAAGTTTTTATCTGCAACAAATCTTGTTTTAGTTATGGCTACTTCATTGCCATTAAAGTATGGATATATATGTTGCGTTATATCTCCATTTCTATTTTTAATAACACGAACTCCAAACTTTTTAGCTGTCTCTTCAGAGATGCCTCTGTCTGTAAGTTCGCCATAGATTCCAGTATAGGATTCTAAAAATGTATTGGTTGGTTTCTGTGTTGTTTCCACTATTCTGCCCTCACTTGCAGTTTCATAATCGGTAAAAAATGTTGAACAACTAAAGCAATAAGCCGAGTTGTCAGCATTGATTGATACGGGGTCAGAGCCACCGCACTTAGGACAAGGTTGCCTATGCTTTACAAATTTACTCTTATCTTGATTCAATTCTATCTCCAAAATGATAGCTAGACTAGGAACAAATAGAGGTCCTTAAAAACCTAGTCTAGCTAAATTGTTATTAACTGTCTTGTGTTTCAGTATCTGTTGGTACTTCTTCTGTTTCAGATTCCTCTACTTTAACACCAGACTTATCAGCATTAATTACTTCTACAATTCTAGTAGAAAAATAATTAATAGCCCCTTGAGTTTCTTCAAGGTCTAAAGTCTGTGCAGCTTTCTTTTGATTTAGTCTTTGTAGTCTACCAAAGAGTTGCTTACCTTCTTCAGGTAAATCTTCAATATAAACATTGACATCATCAATGGTAATGTAAGGTCTTTCTTGTCCTTCCATTAGAATTCCTCGCCATCAGCTAATAGTTCAGCACCATCAGCGTTCTTATATTCAACAAGGTCTACAACTTGTACAGCTTGTAAGTCAAGTCCTATATAAGGACCAAATTTACCCTCACCACTATACTCATTGTATTGAACTCTAACCTTAGAGCCATTACCAACAGCAACATTTATTTCTTGCTTGTCTTTATCTAAAAGTCTAGGTGCAGGTCTGGTTATTCCATTAGGACCATGAACCTTTCTTTTGATAACTAAAGCAGGACCTTCATCGTGCTGTTTTACTTTATGACCCCTTGAAGCAAAGTCATTCGCAATCTTTTCATCAACAATTAAGTCGATAGTATAGACTGGCTCAAACTTTGTGTTTGGAGTCGTTATACTTGCCCATTTTACTGAGCCTTCTAATATAGCCATAGTGTATTACCTCCGTTTAGCTTATTAAAATTCTGTGAGAGTTTTGAGCCAACCACTCTCTGAGTTGTGGATAGTACCAAATCAAGCAACTTAAATGGAGATAGAGAGGGCTTCTTGATTACTCGTTCCTTTAATCTATCCATTATTAATTCGTTAGTTGTAATTCTA